>Ga0163153_10000285_pt1 | contig 91365 bp, 68 predicted proteins | sample OliLakLV19MP6IB1_FD_148629 | JGI IMG/M metagenome (GOLD analysis project Ga0163153, IMG submission 148629) | Freshwater microbial mat bacterial communities from Lake Vanda, McMurdo Dry Valleys, Antarctica - Oligotrophic Lake LV.19.MP6.IB-1 | ecosystem: Environmental > Aquatic > Freshwater >...
ATCAGCTTCCCAGGCACCTGCGGGAGTTTCGACGCTGGACCTTACGCAGCAGCTTGCTGCGTTGCCGAAGGGTGCGTGGTTCATCCGTGTGAGTGATGGGGTGCGGATTGTATCACTATCGTACCTGCACGTCAATTAAGGGTCTTCTGCGACGGGACTCATGTATGTGGAATCCTTCAGAGACGATCTAAATAAATTGGGGAAGTTGTGACATCGACCATTAATTGAATACGTTTTCAAATGACCTAACACCAACACGAGGTGGGTATGAACAATACGAACATAGCAACATTGTTTACAGTCCTGCTGCTTTCCTCTGCAAGCCTGTTCGCTCAAGACCCTGTAGCCTTCGATGGCTCACAGGCGCGTGAGATGCAGGTAGTGTGGCAACGCGAGACAGGCGTTACTGGGTGGGGTGCCTACTTTCAGAACGTGGGTGATATTCCTGATAATAATTTTGTGTCACTCACAACGAACGGAATCAAACGTGCATGGCGCACAACGCCAAAGCTCGACACGACGCAGAACGTTGTGGAATGGGTTGGGGCGCGGGGCGGTGGTGGATATTCAGCGTCATTCGACTATGATGGCCTACCCCCATTGGAGGTGTTCAGCGACGAATACATCTTTCGGCCATCTGCTGATGGCAAGATCATGACGGCGATCGACACGGTGGGTTGCCTCAGCGCATCCGACATCAACCCGGGTAACTACACCGTAGATGTCGATGGGAATGGATTGCTAGACATCGTGGGGCTGTATAAAGGGCCACGTCCAGACATACTGGGCGTGATTCTAAATGGTGCGGGGCTGACAAAGGGCTGCACGAAGGTGTTGGTAATGCCAGAGATATTTCCGAACCGAACAGCGCGTAATTGCATTACTATGCGCATGATGCGCTGTGCCGACGGCAAGCTGCGCATAGTGTATGTAGGCACAATTCGTGAGTTCAAGAGCGGCATTTATCTACTCGATGTTGCTGTACAGAGGACAGATTCTGGTTATGAAGTCAGCTACACCATGGCAGATAGTATCGAGCAGCCCTATTTCGCTCCCGGTTCAGAACCTGCGCCGTGGGTCATCAAGCCGTTGATGTGTGTGGACGACCAGAATACAGGACACCAGTACGCTCTGGTGGCATGGGAAGACGGCTACCATCGCAATCACAACACAACGGTGATGTACGAAGTGACGAATGGAAAGCTGGTCGAAAAGATATCGACGGTAGGACCTGTAGTGTACATGGGTAACAGCAGTACGTACGACAATGCATTCGATGACAGTGAGGCTGTCATACGATACTCTCAAAAAGGTGTGAATTATTTTGCGCGCATCAGTACATTCTACCGTCCATTTGCCAAAATTCCGCAAGGTGTAGTTGGGATACCCACGTTTATCGATGACCAGTTCGGTGACGGAAGTCGTGATCTCTTCCTTGTGAATTTTGGTACCTCCAATTATATAACTCTCGTAAACTTCGATCTCCGGCCCACGAGTGTAGCTGGAGATGATACGCCGCAACAGAGCGGTTGGGCACTACTCTCGAATGGTCGTGTTACGCTGAAGCTGGAGGGTCCGTCGATGATTGGCGTAGAGGCAGTAAACGCGATCGGCCAGAAGCGTTCGCTGGTATCAGCTTCCCAGGCACCTGCGGGAGTTTCGACGCTGGACCTTACGCAGCAGCTTGCTGCGTTGCCGAAGGGTGCGTGGTTCATCCGTGTGAGTGATGGGGTGCGGATTGTATCACTATCGTACCTGAGGTAGTGCCATGAATATTAGAATACTCGCGTTACTTGCACTCATGCTGACGAGTACTACGTTACTGGCTCAGGATGTGCTCCGTCCGCGTCCGTTGAATGTACAGTTCGCTGCTCCTAGAAATCCCGCACTTGTACAAATGCTTGGTGATAATAACGTCTTTTGTCACAATGTAAACAATTTTACTATTGGCCATCAATGGGGTGGACCTGATTTCCGCAAGGTCAATCAAGCACTCTCCTGTAACTTCACGAACAGTAGTTGGAGCTACTTCGAAATGTCGAAGAATCTTCCACTAACAGTCAGTATGATACGGCCATCTATGCACATAAACTCGCCCTGCACAATCTGAACCCCACGATTGTTAACTATCTCGGCTGGGAAATGTCTTGGGGTACGTCTAACAAAGACTCGATAGAACATAAGTTTTTTCGTTCGTGGATGGGTATGCGATGGGAACCAGCAGAAAATGCAGAGCCCGGCAATTCTTGGACGCCCCGCAAGCCTGATTCGTGGCCCTATGGATTCGAGGGCAGGCACCATCAATCTGCAGAGCCAGCCGATACCGACACGAACTACCGTCGGTTTGTGTTAGACACTGCCTTGATCTCCGGTACCATGCCGGTAAAGGTGCTCGACAGTTGCAACCCGCGTACAAGTTTGTATGCCGGTGTTTATAGGGCCGGGGATTCTGCTACCGACTCGACCGATGGTACTCGGATGTTTCTGGTGATCAACCTTCGCCGGTTGGACTGGGCGGATGCAACTGTCGACGACAGCGTCGTGCTCAGGCTGCAGGTACGGGGAAATCGCTTCGAACCTGATTCAACCGATCCTCTCTTGAAGAGTGACCCAGTTCACTTCACCTTCGACAGTGTCACTAATCCTAACGGTACAGCAATCTATACCCTGCGCGAGAATCGAGGGAGGGTACTTTCGAAGGTAAGCGTTGGCACCGACACGACAAACGAAGTCTTGATTACGCGGCGGATGTTGCCGTCCGGTGCAAACAGAGATATCACCATCTCGGCTGAATTCAGGACGGATTCAAATCATATCTTTTCATATAATCCAGACAATGATAGGTGGGACAAAACCAACGCCCAGATGAAACGTGTGGAATTTCTTAAACATGGAGACCCTGGTGCAAACGCGCACAACATCGACACGATAACACCCGTTGTCTGGTTTTATGACAAGACATCGGTAGCCATCCAGAGCATTTCGATTGTAACACCCTTTACGTTTCATGTTGTATGCGGAGCGTACGACGAGGCGTTTGCAGATGTCCTCCAGAAAGGCATGCAAAAGATTACAGACGCACGAGACTACTACGCCAACACGGTGGGCAGCAGTCAGCCATTGTATATCGAACATCTTTATGGCGTAGATGAGTTCGGGACACGAGATGATCTCGGCATGTACTACAGGTCTCATCTTCTGAACGGCTTCTGCAATTCCGAGACGGGCTATGACGGTTCACACGGACATAGTAATTATACGACAGTCAATTATCGCAAGCGCATTCACATGATGCCATTCTCGATGCTCTGGACTGGAGGACTGTCCTTTACGGGCTTGATGACGCCATCACCAATGTTTCCGTATGCCGATAACACATACGATAATGCACCATACCAAACACTCATGCTTCGTCAAGGGTATCTACACGGGCAGCCGTCCGATTCTATGCGGCGACCGTATGCTGCCAGTTATGAAACCATCGGGAGCACCGACTACTTTCGTGATGATCATCCATCTATTCCGTATGAGCCCTTCGGAAGCCCGCTACAGGCGAAGTTTGTCCCGGATTCGGTCTACGACCGCATCATGACAAAAGACGGGCTCGTCGGTGTCATGGGCACCTGGGAGAAGCGACTGTACACCAATTTTTACAAAAACGACTGGTTTTTCACAAAACCGACGAAGCCATGGATCACACACTGTTTTTACCATTACCAAACGTTCCTTGGCTGGACCTCAGACAGCACCGTACCATACGTCCACTTCGAAACCTGGAGACCTCAAAGTGGCGAAGAGGTGAGACTGGAACTGGGCTCCGCGTTGGCCTTCGGGAGTAAAGGGTACGCCTATGACAAACTGCAGGACGAGCCATCCCGAGAGCATTTGCCTCCGTCGGCGGTTGTAGATATGTTAGGTCGGCATTTGAACACCAAACACCGCATCGCACCGGGTCTCGTTACGAACATCTATACGCACGACTGGGACACAAGACCGTGGTTCGACTCTACGAACATTCTGCAGAGTGACTCCCTTGGTGGAGACTATATTCCTGCAAACCATCATTGGCACTTTGACGAGTTCATGCACCGTGATTCGATTGCAAAGGCCATGCAGCTGAATCGTTGCTACGGCAACGACAGCACGAACCGCGTCTACCTCGGACAGAAGTCAATACGTTGCGAGATGAAGAAGTGGCATGATCTGGTGATGCACCCCGATTTCAACGATGTGTTGTTTCGCATGAAGCCCATAGCTTGGTATGGCAAGGGTTACAGGAAACTCATCAAGGGTTCGATGTCAGATTTGACGTATTGGATCGACACAACGAAGTCCACGATGAAGATGTATCAGTGGACGAAGGCCATCCCAACGGATACTGTCTATACGCTCAGTAGCGAACCCGCCGACGAACGATTTTATGATTTTGTCCTCTTGGATATCAGGACGGACTCAAGTGGTTTGCAAGACAGTTGTGTTCTTGCCGTAATCAATCGTAGAACAGCTCCGGGTATCATTGATGGAACACGAACTGATTCTATCGAAGTACTCTCTACGTACGACTTCGACCAGCGCGTGCTCAGTGATCCGAACGCTCGTTACACGCAGCTTGGTGCAAGGCGCATCGTAATCCCGTTTAATTACACGCAGAATGATACGCTACCGGTGAATCTGCGTGTGCGTGAACTATCGCTGGAATCCGACGTGCGGATCGACACGGTGATCGGAGTATAGACAGAACTTACAGTGGATTTCAAGCCAGGTCAAACACGATTTTTCAAGATCACAACAGTGACTGCTACAGAAGGAATTGTAAAAGGATTCCTCGACCATAGCAATCAGCGCAAGCTAATGGCATTTCCAAAAATCGACACACTTGTTTCTGTTGAAGATTCTGTTGATGGGCGCATATACCTGAGAATGGTGATGGGCGACACGATGTGGTATCATCAGGTCTATCACAAAAGACGAACGACGTATCCGTTTCTCGTGCCCGCTCCTGAAACCGGTGCACTGAGCGTGTATTACCGCAGAAGCATGGCGATGCGAACGCGAAAGCCAAACGCATTGTATACACAGTATGTTTTTAATGCCAGTACAATTGTGTGGGAAGAAGAGCAACTCATCAGTGACCATGTACTGTTTGATCCACCCGATGGTATTGACTCTCTGATAGACATGGACCTTAGCTGTGGTTATCCTGCACTCGTTGTCCGTCCGGCTGAGACGGACTCGGGCATTACTGCTCAGGTGTATGTTGTCTTTGGGTGTGAGTATTCTCGCCAAGAACCTCTTGATTCTGTGCTTGTCTGCGAAACTATCCTTCCCGCAGAACAACCACGAACAGGACAGGAGTGGTACTATGCGAACAACAGGTCGCGTGTTCTGGATGTAACACCCGCGCCGGCTGGACCCATTCTGCAGCATTGGGGAACTCCCATGGTGAATGCAAGCCAGCATGGCAATTTCTATTGCTGGTCACACGCAACCGATGGTATTGGGACGGGTTTCAAATTGCCTACGGCCCTTCAATTTGTAGGAGCGCAGAAAATGTACATCAAAGCGCGACCTGCCATTAGTCCGACTTGGTACGAGACCCACCCAAGTTTGAATTCTTATTCGCGGTTACAGATAGGTGAAGAGGACGCAGCACTCGTCTGGCAGGAAGGGCTTACTCCTGATGAAGGTCTGTTCATTTTTTACACGCGGCTACGACACGGTGCTGCTCCCGGATTTGCTATTCGCTATGAACTTACGAACAGCACTCTTCGAACGATCACAGGTGCAGTTGTAGCAGACGCCATTGACCCGGAAATCGGAATGATAACGGACACGTGGATTTCTGTCGATAGCACGGAGTACGGAGCATCACATGCCTTCCCGGTGGTCTATCGCCACTTGTCAGATTGGGAAACGACCACCACGAATTCTCGACATACGCTTAGACTGGTTAACCATAAAGCGGATCGCATTTTCTGGCAGTCGCATCGCACGTTGTTTGGAACCGCACCCTGGGTGATAGGACGCAGGGCAGTAGACGTTTCGGAATTTTCATTGGCCGCCCCATATTGGATGGGGTTTAACGATGAACTCTATTCTACGCAAGAGCATTTCATTTTCAGTGCAGCACTAGATCTCAAAGGCCCGGATGTGGCCCAAGGCGAACAATGGGGCGAGATCGGTTCTGTCCCAGAAAATCTACTTCCAAGCTACGGCGATTCATGCACTGTACTGAATTTCTGGAGTGACACAAGTACCACGGATGTTCACCCCAACATCTGGCATATGCTTTACGGGTTTAGTTTCTATGGTGCACCCGTCGATCACGATCGCGCAGACCTCGTGAGCAATGGCCTCCTTGAACAGATACATGGGTACGGGCGATACTCACACCTTGCGGCTCGATACTCGGTATCTGTACATCGCGGTTACCAGCGAAGCAGGCGGATCTATAACGACGTAAGCGGAACATGGGCTAATTATGTCGCAGCTCCCTTGATGCTATCGAGCTCTGAGTATTTTTATAAAGTGGCGTCTGCTGATAATACCCCACAGGGTCTCGTGCATAGTGGATTTCGTGGCCTGAGGCAATCGGCAACGGTCGGACCCATTCGCTTGCAAACGAAGAACGAGTGGATTTCCTTGTCTGGCGAAAGAGCGAATGGAAACGAAGACGCCATGCACGAAGCGATACCAACTAAGTTTATCAGCGACTGGCAAGTGTTTTCTGACGTGGCAGATATCACGTTCTCAACATCCGTAATTGGTCAAGAGAGAGCCGGTATTCTGTCTATCGAACGCGAATCCGATGGCGCACGGGTTGAAGTTGATGTGTTAGCACCTCGTGACATGCTGGTGGCTAGCAATACGTATACGGTTGTCGGTGGAGCCGACGATAGATTTCGATTCGTTCTGCAGCCAGCGAACGAGGATATGCTTGCGGTGAGGGACGTGGAAATCGTGATGCCTGAGCCTGACGGGCGTGAGAAGTCTATTGCTCGTGCAACCTACTCCGGTGTACTGGATCTGCGAACGATGGTACGCACCACAGGTGGATCACAACGTATCAGCGTATACCCGAATCCTGCCGCCGACCAAGTCAGTATTGTGTTCGACCTACGCAGTGTCGATGAACGGGGATCATCGGCACAACCTGGTGTCCTTGTCATAACAGACCAAAGTGGAGAAGAAATTACGCGCACACGATGTCTATCAAGTGATGCCGTACATGTAAACACGGCGACGTGGCCCACAGGAATCTACAACGTGATGGTAAAAACGAACGAGGGTGTTCTACGTATCGTAACGACGCGCTTTACTGTCATTCGGTAGCAGTACCTTTTTTGTAATAAGGGCTTGATTGCTTCACGCAGTCGAGCCCTATTTTTATTATCTAAAAATCCTGCGGAACCCGCATAACTCCTAAGCGTCCGAAGGCCTTACTTAGGAGACAAACAATGAATAAACAACGCATTCCGGGCATGAGCCTGTCGTTGTGGCATGCCACAGCCGAGGCGCAGGTAGGTAGTTCAGGCGTATCGAATAAGTCGGTAGATGTGTGTGTGGTGGGGGCGGGGATAGCCGGACTCACCACGGCGTACCTGCTACAGAAAGAGGGACGCTCGGTAACCATCGTTGATATGGGTGTGGTAGGGGGCGGGGAAACAGGGCAGACTTCTGCACATCTGTCACCTGTACTTGGTTCGCGTTACTATGACGTAATAGACGCTCGCGGCCAAGAAAACGCACGCAACATTGCGGATGCTCATAAAGCTGCCGTTGACACGATCGAATCGATTGTACAGAAAGAAAACATCGAATGTGAATTCTTGCGCGTTGACGGATTCCTGTTTATGGGTCCAGACGACGTAGCAGACAACATTAGAAAAGAACGCGATGCAATGGTATCACTTGGAATGCCATGTGAGCTCGTCGACTCGGTGCCAGGTGTGCCCTTCGATAGCAGACTTGCTATTCGTGTGCACAACCAAGGACGCTTTCATCCGATGAAGTACATGGTTGGTCTTGCGTCGGTTATTCGAACATCCGGCGGATCGATCGTGCATGGAAAAGTAACAGAGTTTAAAGAAGCTGATGGCGCGCGGTTGGTGGTGTTAGAAGACGGACGTACCATTCACGCTACAGACGTCGTGGTTGCAACGAATTCACCAGTGAATTCTCTCGTAGCCTATCACACAAAGCAGGTTGCGAACAGAACGTACGTCGTTGCGCTGCGCATTCCTATTGGAAGTGTGCCAACGCAGTTAATGTGGGATACGGCAGCCCCTTACCATTACATTCGTACTGCTGCGTTTAGCGATACAGAAGAGTTGTTGCTTGTTGGTGGTGAGGACCATCTGACGGGACAGCACAACGTCGACGAAACGCCTTGGGTCACACTTGAGCAGTGGGCTCGTTCGTGTTTTCCGATTGCGGGTGTTGTAGAATACAGGTGGTCGGGTCAGGTGATGGAGTCGATAGACGGCATTGGCTACAACGGACGCGACGACGACGATCACACGTATGTGATAACGGGCGACAGCGGCAACGGTTTAACAAATGGAACGCTCGGTGCGCGTATTGTTACCGACCTGATTCTAGGAAAAGAAAATGCTTGGGCCAAGACCTTCGATGCGAAGCGCATTCCGATTAGGTCGGTTGGCGAATGGCTTGCCGGTGCTGGCAGAGCAATCGTGCATCTTGCGGAGCACGCTGTAAAGGGCAGTGCACCATCGTGTACACATCTTGGTTGCGTGCTGGCGTGGAACAAGGCCGAGGAATCGTGGGACTGTCCGTGTCACGGAAGTCGATACGATGTAAGGGGCAAGGTCCTGCACGGACCCGCCATCACCGATCTAAAAGAACTTACTGAGGCTGCTGAACCGATTCTGACGCTGGAGCACTAGTAGTTGTCTTGCGAGCCATGCGCTCGAGGCGCTTTGACTTCGTCTTGAAGCGACGCGATACCATGCCAAGGAAGTACGCGCGGAAGATGTACCACCAGAAGCTACGTTCGTTCAGCGACGGGTCTATCTTGTCTGCAACGGCTGCATGTAGTTCTGGAGTCTTGCTCCAGTGTGTACCAGCGCGTTCGTGGTGAACAGTGTGGTAGCCGTTGTTAAACAACATTACATTTAGAAAGCCGGTGAAGTTTCGCGAGTGATTCCACTTCGATTCTTCATCGGCATGAACGTGTTGCACATAGTTGAAAATCAAAACGCTGAAGAGTCCGAACTGCTGCGGAATAATAATGTAGATGAGCGCTTTCTGCCAGTCGAGAATCAAGCCCCCTACAATCCATAACACAAGAGCAACGTATTGTCCGACTGCAAGGATGTACTTCGTGTTGTCGTTCTTACGAAGGTTGCCCAAGTATTCGCGAATTGGCTTCTGCTGATGGAATGAGCTTACCGAAGGGTAGAGCAGCAGCATCAGAAGGTGATTGTTTTCTGTCAGCCGATACGTAATGGTGTAGTCGCCTTCCTTGTTGTTCAAGGCGTGGTGATTCATGTTGTGCGTCGGAATCCACGCAAAGGCGGGGAAGCCGTAGAACACCGTCAGCCAGTAATCGGTGAAGATGTTTGGCAGCTTCTTACGGAAAATTGGCAAGTGGTTGTGGTTATGCGCGATTACTGTAACAGCCACCGATAAGAACAGGTACAGAACGTACAGTAGGGGCTGAAATGAGCTGAGCGTCCACAACGTAATAAAGACGCCTGTGGTAACAACCATGTAGGCAAGCGTGCGGATGTCGGCGTTGTATCGAAGCATAAGGGTGGCAATCGGATTGGGGTGCAATTTAAGCATTTCTGGGGCGAGAGGCTAGCTGTGGGCCTATCTTTGCCCCACATGCGCGTTCTCATTGTCTCTCATTCTTCGGTCGTTGACGTCTACCAGGACAAGCTTCGCTACATCGCGCGGACACCGGGCATTGAACTAACGTTGCTTGTTCCCGATCGGTTTTCAGAGGGCGGACGAGTTATCGAAGCGTTCAAAGGTCACGGCGGCTACGAGGTGATTACACGACCACAACGTACGCTCTGGTCTAATCGGCTGAACGCGTACACGTTTCAGGGCCTAGCCTCAGTGTTTCGTAAGGTCAAACCGGACATCGTACACATCGAGGAAGAGCCCGAAAGTCTGGTTGCTGTACAAATCGTGCGGCACGCAGTACGCATGAAAAAACGTCCGCTCATCATCGATTTCACCTGGCGCAACATGATCGTGCCTCTCGAATCACTTGCGTCGTTCGACCCACGCCGTTTGTTGTACGCGCTGACGCATGGCATGAACCTCCCGAATTTTGATGGCATTATCGGTGGTTCTGTCGAATCGGAAGGCTTCATGCGTACGTGCGGCTTCGAAGGCCCTGTGCGTGTAATACCACAATACGGCATCGACCCTGCACGATATTTCCCTCGTGACGATGTTGCAACAACACGCAAACAGTTCAACCTCGGCAATGGCTCCGATGCAGATCCATTCACAATAGGATTTGTGGGAAGGGTCATGAAGATGAAGGGGCTCGACACGCTGGTCGATGCATTTGTTATGCTTCGAGACCGTAATGCACAACTCGTAATTCTAGGTGGCGGCGAATACCTGCGTGAAACGCAAGAACGTGTAGAGGCGGCTGGACTTACTGACAAGGTGCATTTTATTTCTGGAGTGCCGGCTGCAGAAGTACCACCGTTGCTTTCCGCAATGGACGTGTTGTGTGTGCCTTCGCTGTCGACCGATACGTGGCGCGAGCAGTTCGGACGTGTTCTCATCGAAGCAATGGCCTGCGGTGTGCCTGTGTTAGGGTCGACATCCGGCGAAATTCCGCACGTGTTAGGCGACGCCGGACTTATTGCAGAAGAGGGCAACGTACAGGAGTGGGCCGATGCATTGATGCGCTTGATGGACGACAGAGCACTTCGTGCTTCTATGCGCGCAAAGGGCATAAAACGCGTTGCAGAACACTACACCAATGAGCATCTTGCAAAACAGATAACAGATTTTTACGCCGAACTGCAGAGTTCACAGAGTACTACGTCGAAATGAAGGGATGCTCCGAAATGAAGGGATGCTCCGAAATGAAGGGATGCTCCGAAATGAAGGGACTTGTAAGCGCATGAGTTATCGTGAACATTTTTACTCGCAATACACAGACGCGCAGTCGCGCTCTACTGCCGAGCAAATGGCCGAAAAAGTCAAGCACGATAAGTGGTACTTGAAAAAGACGCTATTGAACCACCTCCCGGTACTAAAGAATGCAACTATCGTAGATCTCGGGTGTGGTTATGGCAGTGCACTTCTAATGCTGCAAGAAGAAGGCTATACAAATACCTCGGGCGTTGACATTAGTCCGCAACAGGTGGCAGCAGCCCAGTCGTTAGGTGCACGCAACGTCGCACTTGGAACGCTCGAAAGTGTGCTCGAGGCACGTCCGCGTGTCGACTGCTTTATTATGATGGACGTAATCGAACATCTTACACGCAACGAAGCCATCGAGACACTCAAGGCAATGCATGAATGTTTGAATGCAGGTGGACGTATTATTCTCAGGACACCGAATATTGATGCACCGTTAGGCACGGTTATGTCGTTTGGTGACCTTACGCACGAATTGCATTTAAACGTGATTTCGACAAAAGAGCTATTTGCATCGCTGCCCTACAGCAGCGTAGATATCCTGCCGTTGCATCCGAGTGGAGGCCCATTTCTGGTCCGCGTGTTACGCGCGCTCTTTTATCGTCCCGGCATGTTCATCCGACGCATTCAATGTGCCATTCACGCCGTGCGCTGGCGCGACTACATTCACACGACGAACATGCTTATCGTCGCACAGAAATAGCTTTAGGTGCTAAGCAACTGTGTGATTCGAAATCTCGGGTCGTGTACCTATACTTTCGGAACGGTATATGTCGAGCCGATTTCTATATAACCAAGTTTAATATCAGTGACATTTTTCATGGCAGCGAGTAGGCGTTTCGGCGGCTCGTTGAAATTCTCTGTCCCCTGACGAAATGTTTTGCAGTGCATGGGCAAAAAATGTCTGGCTTGCATCATTTGTGCCATTTCTACTGCTTCTTCGGGTGTGCAGTGTACAGAGTGCCATGGCTGGTAGGCGCCGATGGGCATTATTGCTACGTCGATGCCACCGAGAACGGCAAGCTTTTCGAATGACGTAGTGTACGCTGTGTCGCCACCGAACACGACCCTTCGTCCGAAGCCCCTTAACAGGTAGCCATTATAGCTGCGTCCCGTCTTGCCTCGTCCGCGCGAACGGTCGTACTCCCACGGATAGCGCCACCCGAAGTGTTTGACGGGGATTGCGTCGAATTGAATGCCCTTAAGGGTGTGCTTCTGACTCCAATCGAGTTCTGTGAGCGACTTCCATTTGAGGTCTTCGATTACGTCGGAAGTTTTGAATGCTGTAATGCAATCGATTGCGCCCGGTGAGCGTTCGGTGAGAAATGCAAGTGATGCGTAGTCCATGTGATCCATGTGTGCATGCGAAAGCAGCACGATGTCGGGTACAGGTATTTCTTCAATCGGCAGCGCTGGGTCGGTAAGTCTGCGAGGTCCGATCGTCTCGCCGAACACCGGTAGTCCGATGTAGTCGTACAACACCGGATCGGTGATAATCTTCACGCCGTGAAAGTTGATGAAGACAGTGGACTGACCGATCCATGCTGCGGTAAACTCGTTGTTATCCCAGGTCGTCGGGTCAGGCTTGTGCTGAGCTGGAGCGGCAGCAATACTCGGGGGAAGTCCGAGCGCAGATGCAATTCCCACAGCGAGTCCACCCGCAACAGATTTGTTCAAAAATGATCGACGCGTCAGGCTCATTTCAACTCGTATGTTCGTAGAAGAAAATCGTAAACACACCCTACAACATTACCGAGGTCGCAGATGAAAATAGGCGTTTTGGGTACAGGCATGGTGGGAAAAGCCATTGCAGGCAAATTGGTACAGCTCGGACACGAAGTGTGCATGGGTTCGCGCTCTACTACGAGTGAAGCAGGCGCTACATGGGCAGAAAATGCAGGCTCCATGGCAACGTTTGGAACGTTCGCTGACGCTGCGCTGCATGGCGAATTGCTTTTTAATTGTACAAATGGTGCAGCATCGATCGATGCACTAAAATCTTGTGAGGGGTCTGCCCTTGCGGGCAAGGTGCTGATAGATGTTGCAAATCCACTCGATTTTTCGAAGGGCATGCCTCCGACGCTGTTTGTGTGTAACGACGACTCACTTGCCGAACGTATTCAATCGGCGTTTCCAGATCTAAAAGTTGTGAAGACCCTCAATACGGTAAACGCAAGCATCATGGTTGACGCGTCGCTGCTTCCCGGCAACCACGATCTTTTCGTTAGCGGTAATGATGCAGATGCCAAGGCTCAAGTAAAGCAATTACTACACGATTGGTTTGGCTGGAAAATCGTGCACGATCTGGGCGACATCACCACGGCACGTGGTACCGAGATGATTCTTCCGCTCTGGATTCGTCTGTGGGGTACAGTTGGTTCGCCGATGTTCAACCTGCACGTGCAAACCGCATGATTGTTCATGCAACAGATCTCCTGCTGTTAGCAATTCTGGCCCTGCCCGTTGCTAGTATATCGTGGACCGTTACGCACGAAGAGGTCTTTCGAGAGCCTCATGACTATTGCGTCGAGAAATTCAAGACTTCGCGCAACATTCTAGTTCGTAAGTTTTTTTACTTGTTTACGTGCGAGTATTGCTTCTCGCATTATGTCGCTGCCTTCTTTGTTGCCTTAACCGATTTCCACCTGGTGTTCAAAGACTGGCGCGGCTACTTGATTGGCGGCTTCGCATTGGTGTGGGTAGCGAACGTTCTGATGAATCTCTTTGCACGCATTCGCATAGACATAAAGGCCGAACGACTAGACGCCAATCTGAAGGAAGAACAACTGAAAACTGCTGTTGCGACTAACGAAGAAGTTGTTGCTTCTACCGAATAATCTGAATTTGACGAAGCACTCGCGATCCATTCGATTCCACGCAACAGAACAGCGCGCCACCTGATACGTCGTAAGGAATGTTAAGTGTGATGTCACGACGTCCACGCAACGTATACTCGTCGCACACAACAGCAACAGCCTCACCAAATACGTTTACAATCGTAATGCGAAGATTGCCATCACGCGGCGTGCACACGGTAATGCGTGCACTCTCGCTGAATGGGTTTGGTGCAATGGTAACATCTGCAATGTTGGATGCGATCTCGTCCACGCTACTTGGTGTACACATTCCACCATCGACGATGTATTGCGGAGTAATTGAGGTATTCTTAATGCTGTTCGGACTTGTCAGAACTATGGCGGTAGCCCAACCGGCCTGTAATGTGTTGTAATAGTTGTTCGTAGTCATGTTCATAACGGTACATGTTGGATGTGCGGTTTCGTTGCCCGGACCCCATTCCCATGGCAGATATCCGACTTCCATTTCTTGTGCTCTCTGTATCATCGTCTCATAATCGGCCTCGTATGTACAGGCTCCACCACGATTAAACAAGCCCGCAAACTCACCAATCATAAAAGGGAGTCCGACGTTTACAGCCGACTGCATCTGGCTTGTAATGTAGTTCGCGTCTGCACCATCGTTTTTCGACCAATACATGTGCACGCTGAACATCACGTTTTTGTCTGGGTCTTTATCTATTAGATATGAACCGACTCGCACCAACTGCTCAAGATTCTTTCCCCAATCTGCAGCGTCGATTACAAGTGGTGTGTGGATGCCAGCGCTACGTAATTGCGTCAGTGCAGATTCGTAGCCAGACTTAAACATTTCGTCGGTGACTTCATACTCGCCGCATTCATTAGCAATGTTAACAATCAGGTATTTCTCGTGTTTCTTGATAACGGCTACGACGTCTGGACGTTTCCAGTAATCAAGTATCATCTGAAGTTTCGACCATTGTCCCGTTGCATCGTGCAGCTCAATCATTGGAATCATGTCGTTGTCAATACAATCCTGAATAGTCCTGTCAAGTCCGTCAACCCCAGCATCCACCTCATACTGTCCGGGCTGCACTAACCACACTATGCGCACACAGTTCGCACCGCTCTTGCGAATTTCGACGTACGACTGTTTGCGCAGAGCAAGATCGGATGTCCATACAATCATCTTGTTCACCCCACGCAGCACAACCTTGTCGTTGCATGGTGTATAGAGCTGACGTCCAACCACCCGCAACCCCGGATACGTAATCGGCTGCGCATGTACGTTCACCATAACGAGTGTTGCACAGACAAGGCACAGTGCCACAGATCTAAACAGTAGGGTAAGGCGCAAAAAGGGGCTCATGGTGTGCTTTCTTGTAGGTTTGCAGCGCATCCCAAAACTAACTACTACTTGGTTCTAATGAACGCTGTTGCACCAGAATTCCACGCGCTTTCGGCCTACGGTATTGGTTTCATCGCAGTCGTCGTGGCTATCTATTTCGTGAGATTATTTGCGAGCGGCAGTAGTGTATTGAAGGTGCGATTAACTGCTGGTGTGGTATCCGTGATGACCATTAGCGCCATTCTGGCGTTGACTGGTGTTATGTCCCGACTAGATCTAACTCCACCGCCAATGGCCGTTATGATTGCACTAGTACTTACGGGGTCACTCGCCTTGGGCTTCTCACGCTTTGGAGCTCGAGCAGCTGTAGATGTGCCACTCATGGCACTCATCGGACTACAAATCTTCCGCCTGCCCCTAGAGCTCGTGATGCACAGTGCCGCACGTGCCGGCGTTATGCCTCATGCGTTGTCTTACTCTGGCTACAACTTCGACATCATCACTGGTATAGGCGCCCTTCTAATTTTCTCGATGCTCAGAGCCGGAAAGTCCGTGCCCCGCATCGTCATCTGGATTTGGAATCTTATCGGCATCTATTGCCTTCTTGCAATTGCCATGATAGCTATTGCCACTTCTCCAATGGTGCATGCACTCGGCGCCGAGCCACATCACCTCAACACATGGGTATTGTTCTTTCCCTATGTGTGGCTACCAGTTGTGTTAGTAACCATTGCTATGATATCGCACATCGTCATCACACGAAAACTACTTCGAACAAGTAACGTCGAGAACGTTCAGGCACCTATCGTTTAGAAGCGCATGCCTACACCGAGGCGTACGTTAAACGGCGTTCCTGGTGTATAGTGAATCTCTGAAACTGATTCCGATTCACTGCGAAGGCGACTCTGCGTGTCGAACTGCGCCTCGCGCCACGACACATTCAAGAGATTTTCTATTTGCATTGTAAGATCGAGTGCGCTCGTTAGCGGCACTGTCCCGTTTAAGTCGACGATGCTGTAGCCGCTTGCCACGACGCTGTACGATTCGTTCGCCGGACGTGTACCAATGTGTCGAAGACGCAATGCAGCCGAGAATGCGTCAAACTCAAACACTGCAAACGATGTTAGGGTAAGGATCGGCGCCAATGCGATGTAATTCTCACCTTCGGGTAAGTCGCGCAGTCGGCCACGCGACAGCGTCGCATTGCCGCCAACGGTAAACCACGACACGGGATGCACGCGAGCTTCGAGGTCGATACCTATGCGACGCGAACGTCCGGCTTCTTCTGTGGTGCCTTCATCGCCTATCCACACAAACTCGCTTTCAAGGTCGAGCATCCAGGTAGCAGCGGAGACAGCAACAACATCATCAGCCCAGCGGGCGCCAAGCTCCGCACCAAAGGCACGTGGAACAACAGCTTGCGATGGGTTGCTGACTGCTGCACGCGCATCATTCGAGTGAAAGCCAAAGCCCGAGTTAAGAAACATCGTCGCGTTGTCGTTGAACATGTATGAAAGGTTAGCTTTTGGAGAAACGACAATCTTTGTCGTCGTTCCCTTCGGAACGACCCCCTGCGCAGCAGCCCCTTGCACAGCAAGATTTTCAACATTGAAACTAAAGTAGTCTGCACGTGCGCCAAACAACGCCGTGAGATTCGAGAATACAATCTTCTGTTCTGCGAATACACCAACATTGGTTTGCTTGATTGCATTGTCGCGCGTGGTTGAAAGGCGCGTACGTACGGAGTCGTGGTAAAGCGCTGTATGTACGTTGTCGTAACGTAGGTTGGCGCCCACGGAAGTTTGCATGCCCACACCGTCCGCCATGTATTGAAATTTCTTTTGAGCGAACAGAGCAAGCACCGCACGCTGATCGGTTTGCTCGATCATGTCGCCATTTACAGAGTCTGCAGCAAAGAATGTAAAGTTGCTGAACAGTCTAAAACGATAATCAGTAAGCGAAGCACGAAGAGTAATGGGGTCGAGACCGCTCTCTTCGAGGGCGAGCTGGAACGTTGTGCGACTTGTTGTACCGCCTTCATTCGGGTCGATGGAGCCGAATGGTGTTATCACTCCGCTTTGCACGGCACGGTCGGGAACCTGACCACTTGCGTTCCACTTCGATGTGAATGTCATGATCGTTGAAGTGAAAGCAGTTTGCTCAGATATCGGTGTGTATGTCTTTGCAATGAGGTTGAGGCGCGTGAACTCTTGCGGTAGTTCGAAGTAACCCTGCGTGGCAGAGAACTCGGCACCGGCGTATGCATGTGTTGTGCCCAGCTTAGTGGTAACAAGGCCAAGTCCGCGATACGTGCCGAACAATCCGCCTTCGAGTTTTGCGATGTTGTTAGCCAATGTATCTGCAGTGTGGAAGGTTACTGCACCTGCGGTGGTAAGGTCGCCGTAGCTGGCGAAGTACGGACCCTTCACGACGTCTACGCGTTCGATGGTTTCAGGGATGATGAAATGTAAATCGGCATAGCCCTGACCGTGTCCGTGCGACACCATGTTTACCGGTGCGCCATCGACGCTAATGTTAATGTCCGTACCATGATCGGCATCGAAGCCACGCAAAAAGATTTGCTCGGCCTTACCACCACCAGCGTGTTGCGAAATAACAAGTCCTGGAACAATGCGCAGTAAATCTTGCGCAGAGTTGTGTGGCAGTAGCAGTAGATCTTTTGCACGAAACGTCTGATCGGTTGCAGCAGATACGGCGCGCTCAATTACCACTTCGACAGGTGCCGCCTTATAGACAGTAGTGTCGGATGTTTTAGTCTTCTGCATTTGCGCAGATGCATCTACCGAGATCATCGAAAGCAATGAGAGCATCGAGAGCATCGAGAGCATCGAAAGCGCGAAGAGTGGTAGTACCAAACGAACAGCGGTGACAAGTTTGGCGAAGAAGTGTAGCATTGACTTTACAGACTTTTTTGCTTGCTATTGATGAGCGATGCAACTGCAAGCATGTCGGCGTTGCGTGTTTTCATGCGAAGTGCTTTATCCATGTATGTTTTTGCTTCAATCGACTTGCCATTGCGATACAATGCATAGGCCATGGCGTATTGCGATGTGATGTTGTCTGGACGTATTGCGATGTCTTTACGGGCGTTCTCGAGCGCTACTTCTGGTTTGTAGTTAAAGCGCGAGTACAGCAGAGCACGGTCAGAGTAATTGATATGTCCGGCCTGCTCGTCTTCATTCATCATCGTTTCTATTTCTGCAAGTAATGCAGTTACACCGTCAGCGTTGCCACGTTCTTGTTCGATCTCTGCTTTCTTTTCGACGAACGAAACTTCGGGCACCATCTTTATAGCTGCATCGAGTAGTTGCATGGCTTCGTCGGATCGCTTTTGTGATTGTCGTACAGATGCCAGTCCTGCAAGCGCAAAGGGGTAGTCTGTGCGTTCGAGGCGAGCGAGTTGATACTGTTCTTCCGCTTCTGCAATCTTGCCCTGATGAAATAACACATTGCCAAACGTTGTGCGCGTCCATGCAGCATCTTCGGTGCCAGGCAAGCCTGCCTTGACAGCCATACGCATAGCATCGATTGCGCCATCGTTGTCGCCATGAATTTCGCGCAGGTACGACACACGTGCGTATGCTTCGAGTCCGGGACGCATCGCCATCATGCGGTCGGCTGCCTTAACAGCATCCGCATAGTAGCCGAGCTCTACGTTCGCATCACACAACATGCCATAAGCGGCAGAAGAACCTGCTACATCTACTGTAAGTTGTTTTGCAAGCGTATGTGCTTCTGCAAAACGGTGCAACGAAAGAAGCACGCTAGTTTTTAATGACAGTGCTTCGGTGTTCTTTTTGTCTATCTCAATTGCTTCGTCGAGTGCTGCTAGTGCTGCTGGATAATAGTATGGGTGTTCGCCAGTAACGCGAGCTTCGTACATGTAGACCTGTGCGAGAGCGGTGTAATTCGATGGAACGTCCGGACTTGCCTTGATCTTCGCCATCACGTCGTTGAATTTCTTCTGTTGTGATGCAAAATCCTGCACATACAGTCCGTTCTGACGTTGCTTTAATTCAGCAGGTGCATAGGTATCAGCAAACGGCATCTTCGTGCAAGAGCACAACACAACAATCAGAGAGAGTAAAAAAGTAGTAGATAGTTTCATAATCTTATTTATTGAAATTGGTAGGGGGCTAGTGCTGCTTGCTACAGCGTAGTTATCTGCGTCGTTACACGGCGCGGTTTGCGTCGCTTCACGACTCTAGTATGCGCCGTTACACGGCGCGGTTTGCGTCGCTTCACGACTCTAGTATGCGCCGTTACACGACGCGGGCTGCAAAGCCCCTCTCGCTCAGAAGAGCGAGAGGGAATATCTGCAGTGTGTGAGAGGGGATTATCGGTTGAGGACGAGCTTCGAAGAAGCCAACGGACGTCCGTTGAGTTGCAACGATGCTACATAAGAACCTGCAGGAAGTGCAGTGTTCGCAGCCCAGTCTACATCGTAGTCACCACCGATTACGTCGCGATCGAATACCGTTGCAACTAGGTTGCCGCGTGTATCAAAGATCTTGACCGTAGCACGTCCACTTTCTGCAAGGTGGAATTTCATCGATGTTGTTGCTGCGAATGGATTTGGGTAGCTGTTGCCAACGAAGAAGCCAGTTGGAGCAGAGAAGCCGAGAGGACTAACAGGTTCGCCCCGTACACCGACAGGTGAGCCCCCTTCAGCATAATCGTATCCGCGATGTGCTTCGGCCATGTATGGCCATGTTGTTGTGAATGGCTTATCGTTTTTGTCCGGACCGGCATTGTACGAAAGTACATTCACGAGCATTGGAGTAACAGGAGAGCCACCAGAAACATAATCGTCGTACCACAGACCGATGGCAGCAAGAACAACACCACTAACTGCTTGCAGTTCGATTGTTGTTACATCATCTTCGAGACGACGTCCGTTCGGGAAGCCATCCATGTTAGGAATCCACTGCAGATCGGCACTTGTATTGAAGCGAGCGTCTGTAAGACCTAACGCTGCACACTGAATAAGACCCAGAGTCGAGAAGTCGTTGCTGTTACGTGGCGTAACTGGTGTTGCCATGTTCAAACGAAGCATGTCGCCAATTACAGGAAGGAAGTTGTTGATAAACGGCTTGCCGGGAGCAAGTGGATTGCCGGCCTTGCCAGTAGCGAGTTGATACGGGGGAAGATTTGGAACACCTGTGTAGAAGATCGGAAGGATGTCTACCGAGCGAGGGCTTGCAGGTTGAAGCAGAATCTTACCGAACGAGTTTGTGTCGAGTGCTGTACCTGCTCCACCGTTGGTAGCATAGAGTGGGTACAAGCCACCCTTACCGTTGCGGAAATCGTAAGCACCAAGCGAGTTCGATTGGATACGCAAAGCAGCCATTGCTGGTACTGCGCTGCCGAATTGGCTGTCGTCCATATACAACGCAAGCTCTGGATTCACGAAGTACTTCGCAAACGTCAGTTCGCGTTCTGTATCGTATGGTGTGCCTGCATTCCAGCGGTCTTTATCGCCAACTGGGATAACAGCTTCGTTTGTGAGAGGCATACCGATGCGCGAAATCTGAACCCATTCGCCGCTAACATCTGGCTTCATGCCATCTGTGCGCAGGGTTGTGATTTTTGGACGTGATGCAGAAGCCCACACGCCGATAACGAAGTCGCCATCGAGGATGTTCGCTGCTTGAGAAACAGACTTGCCATCTTTTTGAAGCGTAGCGATTGGAATCTTGAGTGCAATTGTGTGGCAGTTGAAGCCGGCAACAGCATCGCGGGCCTTTTCTGAACCAACACCATCGCGTTTGCGTGTTTGGCCGAGGTCGAAAATTCCGCCTAGGTCTACGAAGAACGGATCGTCTACCGGACCGCAATAGATTGTTTCGCCCGTTGTTGCAGTTGTGATAGCTTCTTGAACAAGCTGGCTATACGCCTTGCCAAGTCCGGCAGCACCTTCGATCGAACGTGGTCCGATATTTGGTGGTGGTACCTTGCCGCCGCTAACAATTGTCTGGAACGACACACCACCGTCGATTGAGCGTTCAGCGAGATACGATGTCTTGAGGTTTTCTTTGCCGAGGCGAATATTGAAGAACGTTGTTGGGTCTTCGTTGATTTTTGTGAACGTAAAGCGGTACGTGATGTCAGAGCCCGGTGTTGTAGCGTCGTTGTCTACGTGCACTTCGTAGCGAATGTTTTCGCCGAACGAGGCATAGTTCGGTCCGCCTTCGGGCAGCTCGAACGGGATGTAGTTCGCGATGATTGCCACAGAGGTTGTATCGTCTGGACAGCGGAAGGCATATAGGTCGGTGTTATCAGCTAGAGGATCGTTGCTGACAAGGGGCGCCTCTCGGTGTGAGGATGCATAAACCAGCACTCCTAAAACCGTGGCACCAGCAAGCGCAAGCAGTGGCTTACGAAGTCGAGAGAAAAGCATGAATCACCTTGAAATGGTTGTTTACGAGACGCTTGTTTGCGTACTCGCAAGCCTACGACTGTAGGGCTAATTTGGATTTCGCCGAATGAATGGCGCATTTAAAAAGTCCTGTCTTTTTTACGGAACAATTTGGGTATTGGTAATTGGCGTTGCTGTAAGCGTGTGTGTTACTATTTTGTCGAGTTAAATTTTCACTCCGGGACATGTGTTATGACACGTTTGGATTCCCTTCGCTCCTCGAGGCACCTTTTTGCTTCGCTCGCTCTGGTGCTCTTCGCAGCACTTTTTACTTCACCTACATCCAATGCACAGTCATGGATGGCGCAAGCACAACAAGATGGATTCACCTTAAAGAAGGTAGTAAGCGACACGGTCATCCCTACGGGAGCGCCGTTTACGTATACGATTTACTTCTCAGCGCCGGCTGGAGCTACGAACGTCACAATCTCAGACGTTCTTCCAGCTTCGATTGAGTTTCTCAGTGCCTCGTACACTGCACCATGTGGTGTACCAACGGTAGTAACTCCGGTTGTAAACAGTTTGGGTGCCACATACTCGCTCAATTTTGCAACACTGCCCGCGGGCTGTTCCGGATCGTTCACACTCACGGTACGATTCCCGAACGGTGTAACCTGTAACGGCACCACGGCGCGAAACCGCGCATGCATTCAAGGTACGCTTGCAAACAAAGTTGTTGAGTTCTGTACGCCATTTGTTTCTACCATGGCAACTGCCGTCGAACCTTGGAACATCAATAAGTATGTAACGAACGCCGCGTACCAGGGCGGACCTTGTCCGTACGCCACGGGTGACTCCGTTCTTACGTACCAGATTTGTGTGTACAAGAACGTGGGCACAACCGGACAACTCAATCTTGTAGGTGGTGTTGTTACCGACGTTCTGCCAGCTGGTGCAATCCTTACAGGTTCGTCATGCGGCGCAACGCAAACGGGTAACGTAATCTCGTGGCCTGTGGGTAATCTCAGCGCACTGCCGATGTACAATACCGTGTGTTGTACGTTCACCGTTCTGTATCCTCGACTCCTGTTTCCTACGGGCTCGACAATTACAAACCAGGCTGTGCTGACAGGCACCCTTGGAAGTACACAACCTTCGTGTGGAAACGTCAGTGACACCAGCAACCAGTCGTGTGTAGAAATCAAGAACATTGTAAGTGCTACCATTAGCAAGTATGTCTACACCAACGGACAACCTGGCTGCGCTGGCAAGTACCTTATCTACATCTGCAACAACGGAACCACTCCTATTAATTCGTTTACAGTAAAGGACACGGTTCCTACGACGCTTTCAGGTCTTTCGATTGGTACTGTTTCGGCCGGAATGACAGCGACGCTTACGTTAAACGTCGCGACGGCGGTAAGTACATCTGCTCTGCTGCCTGGTCAGTGCCGTTACTTCGAAATCAACTTTACAATTCCTGCAGCCGCAACCATCGGTTCTACAATTACGAATTGTGCGTGGTTCTCTGGTCCGGGCCTTACACCGATTAAGACATGCAATTCATTTGTTGTAGCCGCACCGGCACCACAAGTATGTCTGTGGAAAGATGTGTGCTCGAAGCAACCATCGTATGCTCCGGGCTCGACGTTCCGATACAGGCTGCGCGTTCAGAACATTGGCGGTCAGCCACTCCTTGGTACCACCATTACAGATGCGCTTAATCCGAATCTTCAGTATGTAGGTAATCCATCGTTCTACACGTCATCGAACTGGGCAGCCCCTTGCCAAGCGACGTCGAACTGGACTGGTGTGAACCTTACGTACAGTCTTGGTACACACACCGTCACAGCAACACTGCCCACCATTGCTGCTGTCTGTCAGAACATCTTCTACTCCAACTGTGGTATGTATGGCACGAATGGAGTGTTGTTCCACTTCATCGAATTTGACGTGAAGGTAGCTGACACATCAGCACTCGGCAACATTCCAAACTTATTTACAATAAGTGGTGGATCGCTACCAAGCCCAGTAACGTCGAATACAGAACTTGTTACCGTTGCCGGCACGGCAGGCTACACACTTGCAAAAGCAGTGAAGTCGAACCCAGGTGGTTCATACGGTACATCGGCTTCGACGTCTGCGGGTGGATCGATTGCATATCGTTTGCGCCTAACGGTGCCAACGGGTAGTGTCGGACTCCGTCACATCACGTTTGTCGATCTCTTGCCACTCGATAACAGCGCTGCTGACAATCTCATACTCGGTCCGTGTACAAGTCGAGGAAGCGCATTCGGCATCACGTATGCACTGCCTACTCTTCCTTCTGCTCCTGCGACAACAACGTTCAACAACAACACGTTGCTCTTTGCACGCGTTAGCAACTTCCAACCTACGGGTGCTCCTACCTTCATGTTTACGGGTGGGTGTGGAACAGTGGGTACATGGAGTGCCAGCATTCCATCGGGTGCGAAGAACACGGGCTGGTACTTTGGTGCCACACCAATTGGTGCTCTCGGAACTGCAACGGCAGACATGAACGCACAGGTTGCGGCCAATGCGCAAGATTCTGCTCTCTCGTGCAACACGTTCGCTGCAAACGCAGCAGTGCGTCACTTGATAAACAGCACGATTATTTCAGATCAGATAATCGGACAGCTCGAGTCTTCACCGGTGTGTGTGAAGATTGCAAAAATCGGTCCGTGCCTCGACAGCGTTCAAATCAAGGTCGACTGCGCAGGCAAGGATGCTGCGGGTAATCAGCAATACAACATCACGATCTCGGGTACAACGACCACGGGTGGTGTACTGGTGTTGAACTCTCCGCATGGAACGTTTGTACCTGCTTCGTTTGTGATTCCAACTGGACCGTTTACGATTGCAACTCTCTTTACAGACACGCCACCGGCGAACTCGCTGATAACGATCAACTATGTATTGATGGGACCAAACGGACAAATCATTTGCAGAGATAGCATCCTGCGTGATCTTCCGCCATGTCCAACTGTACCACCAGAAGATTGCTGTATCAAGTTCCAGCGCGACGTCAAGAAATTCAAGATCACATACAACAATGCGGGTGGTGTGCAACTAATGGCTACGCTCACAGCGGGTCCGGCACCAATTCAGAAATTTGTTGCATCGATCGTTGGTGTACAGGTTCGTACGAAGTGCATCTCCTCGCCAGCATCGGCATGGAGTCGTGCATTCGGCGACATCGTAAGTGGATCGATTTCGAGTCCGCTCGCACCTGGACCTCAACTCCTCACTGTCTTCAGCCGCATCGCACAATGGGGCACAGGTCCGTGTCAGAGCTTCACACAAGGTGTGAACATGACGCTGAACATGATCTTCCCACCTCCACCTGCAAGCTTCAAGTGTGTAGACACACTCATCTTCTCTATCCGGTATTCATTCACCGATTGTAATTGTGTGACATGTGAGCGACTGGTTCGCGACACAATTGTACGTCGCCGCACATTCACGCCATGGGATTGGGGCAACACTGGTGTTAGCTTCCCAACACGCGGTGATGTTAATGAAGTTGATGATGTGAAATCGGGCGAGGATGTACAAGCAGGCGAGCCAACATCAACTGGCATCGTCATGACGTCGTCCACAATGGGCTCGCTAAACATCATCAACCCAGCAATTCCTGGTAATACGATTACTGTTACCGGGGTTGAAGTGACATCGACTGTTGTTCCGCTTGCTTCACTCAGCAGTGGTGCCGAAACCAGTCCGGTTACTGGTGCTACAGGCTTCATCGGTGTTAGCGTGCCGCCGGGACAAAACGGTGTTGTCGGACTCGAATTTTCGAATCCAAACAACGTATTGAGTTTCCCTGTCGAAGTACGTTATCTGTACGACGATGGCACAGGCACGGGGCCAGCATTCAGCGAAGTCATCAACTACATCGCACGTGTTCCGGGTGGCGCAGCAGACGTCATTGCAATCGATGCAACAACGAAACCATCGGGTGTGAAGACGTTTGCAATCTTCTACACCAATGCAAACGGATATCGCGAACGCACTTCGGTTCTACGTCTCCGCTCTAAGGGCTCGGCGCGCATCCTCGCAGTGGGTCCGGCCGGCACCAACCCATCCGAAGCACTCCTTGCACCTGTCGTAAACGACTCTGGTGTGTACATGATTAGTGCTCTCGAGAATGGTGAAGGGGGCATGGCACCAGGGGTCAGCGTTAAGCCAATCTTCCTCACGCTCTCGAATGTCGACAGTGCCACAGCACAATTCGACTTCGAGTCGTTCGATGATGTTGGCAACATGATTTCCAGCGGTTCCTTCACTCTTTCGGACCCAATCTCTGGCGTCAGAGAAACAGGCGATGGCGGCACAACACCAGTAGCAATGCTGAACGTTATGCCTAACCCAGCAGGCACATCAGCCACCGTCTCTCTCACGCTCTCACGTTCACTCAATGCGTCGACCATGACCATCACCGACCTCGCAGGTCGCGTCATCAAGACACTCGTGAGCGGTCCGTTAGACCAAGGCAATCACATCATCCAAACCGACGTACACGACATGGGTCAGGGCACATACTTCATCGTCCTTAACACCCCATTCGGTACGCAGTCTCTTCCTCTGAACGTCGTCAAATAACCCAACGCAGCTTTGCTGCGCTACTCACTGGCCGTAACATTCAACGCCGCATTTCCTTTAGGAAGTGCGGCGTTTTCTTTGACGATTAGGGCAGGCCCGACAAGATTATACTAAGATGGAAAGTGGCAGAATGGGGCTATTGTTGTGTATGAGAAGACACGCTACATCTGCTGGAGCAATTGTCCTTCTGTGTGCTCTGATAGCTATCTGCCGACCTCCGATACACGCACAAGGTATTACGCGTGCATGGACAGCCCCTTTCCAAAAGGGTGCTTCGAGCGTTACGTATTCACATGGTGCCTTGCTGTACGCGTACTTACTAAATGATTCGACCATTGTAAGGGCGCTGGACAACGCACGCAAGTTCAACTAGGCGTGAAGCACTAGATTTATTTTCTCTCGACGATCACCATGCCTTCGGCATCGATCGATTCCCACGTACTGTCGTTCGCGGATGCGTTCAGTTGTGTAAAGATGAAACGGACCCGCTTCGTTGGGAATTCAGCGGTTTGTACGAACGATCCGCGTGGTTGGCCTGACGAGTTTTCGCGAGTATTCTTCACCAATTCATCGCGGAACCAGAGTGTGTCTTGGTTACCGGCGGGATCGGTGACAATCCACAATAGCTGACGGCTGACAGGGAACGTTACATTCCAGGCTCCGCCTTCAAAGAAGGTAACGGCTTCTGAATACTTGTCCGATACATCGTGGTGCAAGCTAAACGGTTGAACGCTACCATCGTTAACCCAGTTTACCATCGGGGATAACACGTGGTCGATATTTACATAAAAAGATTTTCTGGAATCTGCTGGCTGAGTTACGCCAAGCAGCGCAACTACAGAGTCAGGGGAGAGACCGCTCTGAGCAGTTAGCGGCAGACTTATCAGCCACTTTTCAAGACGCGATGAGTCGCGATACGCGCTCAAATAATGCACAACGGATCGGACGATCTCTGCTTCCGCATTAGGAATTTTCTTAGCTGCTTCCTTGTTGTACGTGCCGTTGCCAAGTACACCATACGCCTGCAACACTGTATTCGCGCGAGAGGTTTGACTGTTGTAGGAGACGTTGGCCATGTTGAATGGACCCACAAATGCAACGACGCTAGCAGCCAAGAGCAGTGCCGGTATTACGCGCAAATCGGGATCGCGCTTGAAGGCCAAATACACCGATACAAGCGTTAGTACACATGCAAGCGCAATGACTGCGTAACGTTCTTCGGTGATGCCGTAGGCATTTACACGGACAATAATCGCAACCCACAACATTGCTGAAAGCGGCACCATAAAACGTCCGAACCAGCGTGCATACAGCGATATCCATGCATGCTCGGTTTCGTGACGCAATGGATACACGAGCAGGTACGCGAGAATTCCTGCCACAGATAGCCAAAGCACAAACGCCGAAACGCCCCCTTCGAGCGCAGCGAAGAAGAGCACCTTAACACCGTAAGCGTATAGAATGCAAAGAAAGACCACTACGAGCGGTAACAACACAAACTGCGTGAAGACGCGCAGGCCACGCGGATATGCGGCCGACTCGTCGACGGTTACAGCTGCTTCGGCATCGTATGTTTTAGGTGTTTCGGGTATGCCGCCCAAGACAAACAGCGTGTTGAACACACCAATGAGAAAGAAGCATTCCCAGCCATACATCCAACTCTTTACTTCGACGTTGAACAACGTGTCGAGCGCGAGTATTGCAAGGCTTATCCCGCACATGAGGACACCTGTGAACAACGCGCCAGTAAGGGTCCGAAGAAAAAGGGTCTTGTTGAATTCCCAAAAGCTCCTTCGCGACCTATTCCATGTGCCACTTAATGCAACTCCCATGTGTACTGCAAGAGCCGCCGCTGCATACAGTGAGAGGTCCCACGAAGCCGTTGTTAAGCCAAACACGAACCACGTCAGCGCACCCACCAGGACGACGAGGAGTGTCCATCGAAGCCACGCCGAAATACGTCCAGACTCAAACGCAATGGTCAGGCAGAGCGCTGTGCTTAATGCGAGTATGCTCGAAAGAATAATGTGAGCGTACAACTGACTCTGCTCGTGCGGTAGTGTGTACACATCTTCGAGGTACACCAACGTCATGGCTGCAATCGTGCCGACAACTGCGACTAGTATTTCTGCAGGGAACCGATGCACAGTGCGCAAAGCATGGGCTAACATGGCATTCAACGATGGCAATCGCATATATTCCTCTCATTGGTTGAACGGTCGATGGAAGCAAGAATAAGGTTTATCGATGCTGCTGGTTCTGTTGAGTCGTACACTTTCAATATCAAGCGTTCATGTTCCTACTTACCCGACCAACACCAGTACAAATCAACAGGTACATCCTCGAGCAGAGGGCGAGTGTATTGTCATATGCCGCCGTTGGCGCTACGAGCGACATGCAAAAGCCTGCGGGCTTCGAAGTCGATCACAATCGGGTACTGTTGGGGTCCGGACGCAACACGTTCGAACACGCAAAGACTGCACTCGAGGCCTGGAAGATGTTCGACATCGGGTGGTGCAGCATAGCCCCTTCTTCAAGCCCCTTACAGAAAGGAACAATAGTAGCAATAGTTACAAAGCATTGCGGTATCTGGTCGATGAATGCCGCGCGTATTGTGTATACGATTGACGACCATATTTCCCAGAACAATAATTCGCATTCGACAGCACGTTTCGGATTTGCATACGGCACGCTTGCCGATCATTCCGAAAGAGGAGAGGAACGGTTCGCGGTGGAGTGGAACAGCGCAGATGACAATGTGTGGTTCGACATCTACGCGTTCTCTCGTCCGAGGCATGTGTTAGCGCGCATGGGCTATCCGCTCGCGCGCATGCTTCAAAAACGTTTTGCGAAGAATGCCATGAAGGCGATGACTACGGCTATGGTAAAAAGTAAATGAGGTTATAGACAGCGTCGAGTGACAGTGTCTGATGTTCATTCGAGCTATGTGAATTCATCCAAATGTTGCAACAAGCCATTGATGACAACATCGACACTTAAATCCTGCGTTTTTTACGTGTCGTTTGTGCCATGGGGTAAAAATACCACACGTGTGTTAGTGTAACGACGATAGCCGTACGCGCTTGATGCCTTTAAGGTGGACATCGATGTGGCGGTCGTGGGCACGGTGCTCGTATTCGCTGATGATTTCTAGCACGTCGTAGTCGATGAAGCGCGCGTCTGTGCCATCGATGGTGAGCGTGCAGTATTCGGGAATGGCGTCGAGCGCTTCGCGTAACTTAACCTTGTTTAGAAACGTGACGTTTGTGTTGAGCTTGAAGTAGTAGGTATCGATGCCACCTTCATGTGTCTTCGTAAGGCGGTATTCGGCTCGGAGGTTGTTTTGTACGATGAAGTACGTCGAGACGAGGAGACCAATGCTTACGCCAATGAGGAGGTCTGTTGCCAGGATAACGACAATAGTGATGATGAAAGGGAGAAACTGCTTAAGTCCGAGCGACCACATCTCGCGGTACAGTGCTGGTCTTGAAAGGTTGTAGCCAGTGACGATTAGGATGGCAGCAAGTGCGGCATACGGAATCATGCTCAGTACAGAAGGAATGAGCAGAACTGCGATAAGTAAGAACGCGCCGTGTGTGAATGCCGAAAGCTTGGTGCGAGCCCCAGCATCTGCATTAGCAGCACCACGCACGATAACGGCTGTCATGGGGATTGCACCAAGAACGCCGCATAACATATTGCCCATGCCTTGCGCAACAAGTTCACGATTGACGGGCGTAATCCGATTGTGAGCGTCGAGTTTGTCTACAGCCTCTACACTTAGCAACGTTTCGAGTGTTGCAAGAAGACCTATGATGAGTCCGTATTTCCAGATTCCCGCATTCGAAAACAACTGAGTGAAGTCTGGTATAGAAATACTTGCGAATACATTCCATGGGATGTTAACAAGTTGTGTGGACTTTAACGCCAGCGATGGTGCAGCTGAAGCAACAACAAAGCTTGCTGCAATGCCTGCTACGACTACGAGAAGGGGAGCGGGAAGAATCTTCCAGCGCTTCATGAACGGACGCTGACTGAAAATGAGAATCAGTATCGAGAAACTGCAGATCAGGAACGGACCGAGTGATATATGATTACTAAGTTTATCAACATTCGCAAATACATTGTTGCTAGTGAACATGTCCGTGAAAGCACTTGCCCAGAACTCCGGCTGGTCGTACCCCATAGCAAGTGGTATCTGCTTTAGAACAAGCATGATGCCAATTGCGGCAAGCATGCCCTTAATCACAGCCGACGGGAAGTAGTTTGCAAAGCCCCCTAGCTTTAGCAGCCCCATAGCCAATTGCATCAATCCTGCAACAAACACGGCGAGAAGAAAAAGTTCGAAGCTGCCCAAAGAAATGATTGCACCGGCAACAACGGTAGTAAGACCAGCGGCGGGTCCCGACACACCGAGGTGTGAACCACTAATCACCGCAACAACAAGTCCACCGATAATGCCCGAAAGAAGTCCAGCATACAACGGCGCACCCGACGCCAACGCAATACCCAAACACAGCGGCAACGCAACAAGAAAAACAGTCAGTGCTGCTGGCAGGTCATGACGCAACCATAACGTCCGATAGTACTTGAATTTGTGCTTCACGTACGTACGCCATGCAGCATCTTGCTCTTACTTGGGTTCATGTAGATGCTTGTTCTTTAATGTCCTCATGAATGCACAAGGCGTTTCCTTCAGTGTCGTGAAACCATGCTGCCTTTTCCGAACCAAGAACACACACGTGGTTCGTGGTTTTTAGTCCGGGCAGATCGTAATCATCAAACTCCACCCCCGCATCCTGCAGCGTAATGATAGCATCGTTTATATTATCGACGCGAAAACTAACAGCGGTGTGATCGGCACAGGTGCCCCCTTCTTTTGTAAACAGCGCAATTACCGAGCCCCCTGCACAAGCATACACGAATTTTCCATCGGGCTTCATGCCCTGCGGAGCCAGACCCAACTTGTTCTCATAAAAGTCACATGCGCGGTCCATGTCTATAACCGGCAAAATCGTCGTAATAGGCGCATTCGCAAGCATTGGTACTCCTCACGTATAGGTAGAGTGTAGATATCATGAAAGTCCGAAGCAAAGATATGCGATTGGGGGCTCTAAGGACGTGGCACGTGCTGTAGGTGGCAATGTCTTTATAACCAACTACGATGGTAACAGACGTACTGCTAGGCTGCTAACAACAACTATTCACCATCGATGTGGGTACGACCTTAAAGGCATCTATTCGCTCGAAGAGTATTATGTCCGCAACCTCTCGAACTACTACGAGGCCCTCAGTATCGGTCCGAGTCACAATTACTACATCGGTCGAGCAGACGCCGACATCAGCAGCTTTGTCGAATACTTCTGCAAGGGAATGGCCGATGCCTGTTCGAAGGTGCTCGCTGCAGTTAAAACTCTCGGCGCCTCGCGTCAGCAGCCCCCTACACTCCTTCGTACGCTACGTCCATTACAACGTCAGGCGCTCGGCCTCTTCTCTCAGACCAACATCATCACCACCAACGAACTCGCCACCTACCTCGGCATCGCGCCACGTCAGGCCCGCGAGCTATGCGTTCGCTGGGTTGCAGACGGATTTCTCGTCATAGAGAACCCTTCGAACAAAGGCCGCACCTACAAGCTTGCGGTGAAATACAAAATGGGGCTAGGGGTAGGCGAGGATTGATAACTTGCACGTAGATGTATTCATGACTCACGCTGCGAGCGATTATGACAGAAACAAAATGGTTGACACCAGTGCTACAACTAGGTCGAATTGTTTTGATACTAACCTTTGCAACAATCGCGACGTCGTGTGTAGGGGGCTTAGAAGGGTCTGAAGAGGCGAAACGTATAATTCGAACGATATCCGTGCCAATGGGCGACGCCATCTTGGCTTCAGCGCATACTACATCGATCTCGATGCTAGGATAATATATCTGCGTAACTATCGCCGCGAACCCACAACTAGTGCATTCGTGCCTATAGCATCGCTACTCGAACTTCAAGAGCCGTATGCCCGATGACAGCAACCAGTTCAGACAGCGGATATCGCGGTATGTAGTTGATACGAGGAACAAGCATTAGCAGTCGCGATTTACGATGACACACATTCGGTGACAGTAGCCTAGTCTATCGAACGTACGGAATGATCATCGAGCATTCGGAGTCGCCGTAGTCCACGCGCAATAGGAGTGGCTGTGTTGCAATGTCAAGTGCGCATTCTTGCCATGCAGAGGTAGAGGTCGCGGAGCTGCCTGCAACGAGGTTTTCAGTTAGATCGAATAGTTGCCAGCTCACCGGTAGGGGGCTTTGTGCATTCATACAAAGGCGGCCGTCATCGATGTAAAATTCAGATGAACACATAGACTGCACGCGCGCAGTCTCATGTACACTCAACGGGATACTCGCGAGATCGTATAAACCAAATTTGGAATGGTTATGCCAAATGTAAAACTGGCGGTCTAGTGTTGACCATTGAAATCTTGCAATGGAGCCGAATTGATTTGCGACTCCAATGATGGATGAATTTCTTACATCGTAGAACAAAAGTTTCTTCAACCCCAGCACACACAGCACCCTTTCGTCGGCACTCATCCAATACCCACGCAAGATGTCGTTCGACCAGTCAATTACGTCAAAGACCTGAGTAGAACTTGTTGATACGATGTACACCGAACTACCGTTGTTGTATATCATGCGCTCTCAATCGAGTGTGAATATGTGATCTAAGCCGGATATCGGGCGGTATGTATACTTCTCTCCCGTCTGCAAGAGGTTGCCCTTAACGCCAACGGACCCAAGAGGTCTGGGCAACTCTAACGTTGTGAGATGCATGCCGTTGGTTAGCTGTTCTAGATAGCGCACGAGGCGCGGCTTTGAGGCAGACACATGAATTCTGCCGGGGGATTGGGTTTGCGTCACGTATTATGCGCAGTAGCCCGCGCTGGTAGGTAATTCACCTATACCCACCCAGCGAGAGTCTTATACAATGACGTTGCAATTATCATCGAATGATGCCTAGATTAAGCATCAACATTCACCCAGATTGTCGCGAGAGCCTGAAAGCACTTATCGAACGGGAATCCGCACGCAGACTCGTGAAACTTGCTGGCAGCGAGCCAGACCTGCTAGCGGTACCGCGGCGGCGTTCTGCGTAGCTATGGTGCTCGTTGATACCAATGTCTGGATCGATCACTTGCGCAAGGGCGATTGCCCTGCTGCACGATTTGCCATCCTCGCGCATGGCCACAAATGACGAGGTGATGCTCTACATCGAACATCATGCGTTGATGGGACGAGGGTTGGGATTCGTAGACGCACATCTGTTGGCATCGGTCGTCATCGGCGACGGGGCCGTACTACTCACCAGGGACGCTGCGTTACGGTCAGTTGCAATCGAACAGGGCACGGCGTTCAGAGTGTAGATTTGTCGGTCTTACTAGCTACTGGAGTTGCCGTGAATCGATCCATCGTCATGCTTGCCCTTTTTACAATGTCATGTGTATACAATGGTGCCGCACAGTCAGGCTGGTTTGTGCAGAACCCACTGCCCGCAGGTACCAGCTTGTGGGGCGTGCATTTTATTGCCCAGGAGCCTAACACCGGTACAGTGGTTGGCGAAAACGGAAGTGTGTTGCGCACGTCGAACGGCGGCGCCACGTGGGACGTACTTTCTAATGTCACATCGAATGATCTGTATGGCGTGTCGTTCACCTCTTCGAGCGTAGGTACCATCGTTGGGGAGAGTGGTAGCATCCTTCGAACAACGAACGGTGGCGCAACATGGATGAATCAACGTGGTGCGTTCGGTGAGAATCTCTACGGCGTGTGCTTCACCGATGAACACACTGGCGTTGCTGTTGGCGAGGGCGGTGCAATTCTTCGCACTACCGATGCGGGCGCAACGTGGAATGCCACCGACAGCACCAGACGCAAACGATTGTATGCTGTGCGTTCACCGCAGACCGACACATGGATAACAGTCGGCGACAGCGGCACCATCCGACGCTCGGTCGATGGGGGCGCGACATGGATGTCCATTGCAGGCAACACCGAGCATGATCTTTTTGCAATGTCATTTGCCGATGCGAACACCGGCACCATTGTCGGAGAAGCAGGTACCATCCTTCGCACCACAGATGGCGGAGAGAACTGGAAAGCGCAGTCAGGGGGCTCTGACGCCTGGCTCTTTGGCGTTGCGTTCACCGATGTTAACACGGGTACCGCTGTTGGCAATGGCGGTGTAATTCTGCGCACAACGGATGGCGGCGAAACGTGGTCATCCCAGAATAGCGGTACCGAAATCGCGCTATGGGCTGTTTCGTTCACCAACGCAAACACCGGAACGATTGTCGGTGATGACGGACGCGTATTAAGCACAACAACGGGTGGCGTTGTTACCTCGATCCGCGAGATCGTAAACAATGCAATCAATGCTACTCGTCAGCTACGCGAGAATTTTCCTAACCCAGTGTCTGAGTCCGCCACCATCGGCTTTAGCGTGCTTCGTGCGGGTCACACTGTTGTAGACATCGTCGACGCAATGGGCATATGCGTGGCATCCGTTGTCGATGAGCGTATGCTGCCAGGTAACTACGAATCAACATTCGTCGCGAATGTCCTACCGGCAGGAGTGTATCACATTCGGTTAGTAACGAGAGAAGGTATTGAGACGAAGCAATTCTTGGTTGTGCGATAATCGTTGTGATTCTGGTCCGAATAGAGCTACTTCATCCGCGATCATCATAGGCTTGCGATGCAGCACCATCTCCGATTTGTATTTCTTGTCTTGTTGTTGATTTGTCCGTTCGTACCAAACGCTCGCGCGAGCAACAACGGCACGAAAACAGACTCGCTTCGGGCCGTGTATAATTCGATCGTTGTGTTGTCGAAACAGTTAAGCCCCCTGGCTGACTACGCGCAGATGCGTGCCATCTATTCTGAGTTGCCCGATTACAGGCCGTACGGCTCTTGCGTCGACAACGTCGAAAAGGCCCGCCAAGAAGGTGACCTCGTAGAGGCAAAGTGATTACTCGACGAGTGTCTGCTGAAGGAGTGGGTAAATCTAAGCGTGCACTTTCAAGCACTGCGCGTGTACGTCTCGTTAAAGGACACGGCACAACAAGAGTATCATCTTAAAGTAGCGCAGGCCTTGGTAGGTGCGATACAGATGTCGGGCACCGGACGCGATGCAGAAACTGCTATGGATGTTCTATACGCGGGCGAAGAGTACGACATGCTCCTCTCATACGGCGTAGAATTCAAAATGCAGAGCCTGAAGTATGTCGGCGATTCATCCTACGACGTTATGCAGGGCATCGACGAAAACGGTCAGCCTGTCACATACTGGTTCCGCGTCGACAAACTATTGGGCTGGCTTCGGAAAACCATGCGAGACAAGTAGGTGATGTTAAGCCAACACAGAAAAATCGTCACGGTCGACTATCCCTCCCGGGATGGAGGGTTTCGTCAATCACACCGAAGCCCTCCGCTGGGTAGGCAAACCTTGCGAGTGTGCTAAGAGATACGGCGCAACAGACGAGCTCGAAATCATCAGTGAACTGACGATTGAGGAGACTAATTTTGGAAGGCATCCTTCACCACGTGCTTCGTCTGGACAAAAAATGAACGAGCAGTTACTCTTCGTGTACAATGCCGACAGTGGGTTGTTTAGCGTGGTGGCCGATTTTGCGCATAAAATTCTGTCACCTAAAACCTACGCATGCCACTTGTGCGCTCTCACGTACGGCGATTTTTCCATGAAGCAGAAATGGAAAGAATTTATCGAGGGCCTTCCTGTGAAGTCAGAGTTTCTTCATAAAAATGCGTTCGAAAAGAAATACGGTATGGATGTAGCCTTGCCCGCCGTTTTTGTTGCAACAAGTGGTGGAGTAAAGGAGCTGATTTCTCGTGTAGAAATAGAGAGATGCCAATCGCTACCTGAACTTGAGACGATGGTAACAGAAAGATTGAAGGCGCATGTTCAGCATCATCATACCAACATATAATGAAGCGTCCCAGATTGCAGCGACCATTAAGAGCGCGCAATCTGTTAGTGCAACGCATGAAACCGAGATAATTGTGGTAGATGGTGGCAGCTCCGACGACACCGTTCTAATTGCAGAACAATGCGGCGCTACGGTTGTAAAGAGCAACCGAAAAGGCCGCGCTACACAAATGAATGCCGGTGCTGCGATGGCCAAGCATGAAATTCTGTATTTCGTCCACGCCGACAGTGCGCTACCTAATGGGTTCGGAGCAAGAATATTACTTGCCATAAGCAACGGCGCAAAAAGTGGTTGTTTCCGTTTGCGATTCGACCATCCGCATTGGTTGTTAAAAGCAAATGCATGGCTTACAAGATTCGATGTAAATGCCCTCCGTTTCGGCGACCAAAGCTTGTTTGCGCTCAAAGCTGTATTTAATGCATCGGGCGGATTTAGAGAAGACCTTGTGATGATGGAAGATCAGGAAATTATTCACCGGTTAAAGCAACTGGGAAAATTCGAAGTAATGGACGACTACGTTGTTACATCTGCGAGAAAGTACGTCGACAACGGCATCTACCGAATGCAGTTTGTGTTCTATCGTCTCTGGACGATGTACTACCTGGGCTACTCACAAGAACACATGCTCGCGGTTTACAGAAGGTTGGTCAGGCAACACAGTCTCTAACAGTACTGGGGTCATACAATCGTGTGAACCCGTACACAAATCCTAACCGCGCATGAAACCAAACGACGAAAACGCAAAGTTGCCGACAGAGCAGCGACCATTCCGAATATTGATTATCTCGGGTTCGAACAGGAGACAATACAATTGTCCGGGTGTAGACAGCAAGTCGAGAACGCTAATGCTTAGGATGGCCGAAATGCTGCCACAGGATTGGGAAATTGACTACGAAGACTTGGGCAATGTCTATGCAAGAGAGCAGATTCGAAGCTGCAATGCCTGCGTTTCTACATCCATGGCACTATGCGTGTGGCCGTGCAATTGTTACGAGAAGGACAGTAGCAAAGAGCCCGATCTAATGTGGAATCTCGACCTATATGCCAGGTTAGACATGGCCGATGCCTGGGCAATTATTGGTCCGATAAACTGGTATAGCTGCAGCAGCAACTTAAAACTCATGTTCGACCGACTGGTTTGCATGAATGGTGGTAATCCCGACGAAAAAACCATCGATCATAAGAACCCCGAAAAAGCGATGGCGCTAGAGCAGACCGAAGAATGGAAGGCGCTAAGCGTTAACCATCTCGAAGGTCGAACAGCGGCATTCTATTGTTATGGGGATGACGGGGGGGACGAATTCGGTGAAGACGGACGACCGAAAATACTTCGCCACAAAAGCTACTTCGATCCCAACGACGAGCCTTTTAGCAATGATCGCCTTGCTTATCAATCACTAGTGTGGCAATGCAGGTATGGTGGTGTGGAAGTACCCGATCATCTTTGGACGTATCAACTCATTGGCAAAGGAAAGAAGTACAGCGAGGTACAAGCAGAAGACATGATTCACGAAAGCGAGTTCATGGCTGCATTCGACGACTGGGTGCAGAAGTTTGCTGCCTTTGTAGGGCAAAAAGGTAAAGTATCTCCGGGCAAATACAGAGCGTATGGCTTCGAGGCTCCTGGGCACATGTGGGCAAATGTCGAAGATGGCATCCGCTACGTTCGCATGATGGCCGGCATTCCGTCGAAAGGATCGTCCCCGCAAAATCAACAAGAACTAAAGCTGAACAACGACGCTACCTGGCATCCCCAAAAGAGTGAGGGTGAAAAATTGAGAGAGGAAGATTAATTCTGCTCGTTACAACGATAAGAGGTAAGGGGCGGGAAGGTTTCCAACCACTACTTAATTATTACACACTGTCCCGTCTGAACCGTTCCATTCGTGTTCAACACATAGCTGTAAACACCATCGGCCAAGCCATCGGCATTCAGTTGCACAGAGTGGTCTCTGTCTGGCAATACGGCATCAACAAGCGTCCTAACAACGCAGCCACGCGAATCATTTAGCGTAAGCGTAACGTGTTGGGATTGCCGTAAGGCAAACTTGATGGTTGTGAACTGACTAAACGGATTGGGATAATTGGACGAAAGCACGGCGTTGGGCGAGGTCTCACGATCGGCATCCTCGACTGAGACTATTGCTGTGCCGAACTGCAGCACACCTGCGGCAGACGAGGTGTACGTTCCTAGCTGGTTCTCGGTAACCGAAACGTTCGGACCGTTTACGACCACTGCGTACTGCGTAGTTGGCTTCATGCCTCCCAATGTGTGCTGTGCTTCGTTAGCACCTGCAACTGTATATGATGCCGAGGTAATGGGTGAGGGGGCTTTCCCTTCGCCAGTATTAAACATCATTACAAAAGACCCCTTCACGGGGAGGATGACCTTTGCGCCGGACATCGAGCCATCAGAAGATGTGATGAGAGTCGAGTTCATACTGCCTTCAGCAGTCGAGCTTGGATGCAGTACCGCAAGGAATGGTGTTGTGAGAGAGGCCGACCCATCGCGAACTTCTGCTCGCCATGTGCCGCTGTTAAAGCCGAACGGCTGACAACCGGGAGTGATGCCGTCGCAGGGGTCGGGGTTATTACTTTCATCTACAGCCGTAATTACCGCTTGGCTAGGCAGTAGGAATGCCATACTCAGTCGTGATGCACCCTGATTCATGGTCAGCGATGTGCCATTGATGGTTGGACGATTCGGAAAATGCCACCGCATGTGTTTACGATACTCACCGCGAGGGTTCGTGGACGCACGTGCCTTCGTCTGGTCGAAAACAAAGAAGAGGTCCGCAGTTGGTAGGTAAGCAATGCTGCGATAGAAATAGTCGAGCTTGGGAACCGTGAGGTCTGTTGTGTCCGCAATAGCCAGGTAGGCAGTAGAATGATCTGCACGGATATAGGTATAGTTTAGGTTCTGCTCTGCGGCTGTAACGACGTCCCGTCCGTACAGCCCCTGACCACCACAAAACCGTGAGTCCAGCGTGGGATCAATTTGGTAATCGCCATAATCATCGAAGAACAACGTATTCGCGGCTGCACCAGCATTGTACTGAGCGTTTTGCGAGCTGCCGACAATGCCAATCGAACCCGCGTCACCCTTCCAGTTTGAAGCGTCCACAAGTAGGTAGTCATTCGCATGCTTTATCTGAAAAGTGCCGGCATCAGCATGCTGGTGATCGTCATACCATGCTGCGCCTTGATGTATGGAGGCCCAGGTTGCATTCGCACTCCAATCACTACGAACATAGAAGAACGGCATGGCTCCGTTCGTCGCGCCGCCTTGCGGATACGCGGGCGCAAAGCCAGAGTAGAACGGAGGTAGTATCAGTTCCTGCGATGCACGTGTGGTGTCCGTGTAGTAGAAATCTTCCCACTCCGTAGGCTTATACACGATCTCGTAAATGTCGTTCGGAAAATCGACAGGGTACGGCGATGTCTTTGCAATCTCTGAGTACGCAAAGCTCTGTGCACCCGGACCGTCCGCTGTTCCCTTAAGTATGTTGGCCAACCGAATCGGAAGGCTGCTGAATATTACAGCGCCATAGTTGCCACCGTAGTCGCCTGTGTTATCCATTTCAAACCGATTCGGAAGAAGTCCGGACTTCAGCGCCCTTAGCATCTGCGAAAACCACGACTGATGCTTCGTAAGCAAGTCTTCTGTCGTTGCTGTGCGGACCATTACCATGTAATCGATAATCCAATTGTACGTGCCGGTACCATAGGCCCAACCCTGAAGATGAATTCCACCCTTATGCGGAGCACCCGTAATGTTCGGTCCGAGGTATTCGCGTGCCGGCTGCGGACGTGTCCCACCTTCGAACAACTGCGAGAAAAAATCTTCCGGTCTGTGTGCAGTATCGAGCAGCGTGCTCGCCGTACCATCAAATCGAATGCGGGCCCAATCAATCATCTCTTGCGCTCGCGGGTTGTCGCCAAACGAAGCGTATCCCATCATCGCCGTGCCATAGAGATGTCCGACGTAGTAGTTGCCATCCGCATGATCGTTGCGTTGGTATGCGTTGTCACGCAATTCATTGTAATACACATTCATCAGAGCAACGATAGCCGTCTTCCGTGCAGGCGTTAGCTGGTCATAACACCAATCGTACGCAATTGCTAACACCGGACAAAGCGCGCGAGTCGAATAGTAGTTATCTGGCACTAGGGGTCCGAAGCCCATAGGGGGCGTGTTGTCTGGATCCGTCTGCGCGCGCAGCATCTCATCCACCAGCGCAAACAATTTGTCAGAATATTTAGTATCGCCAGTCATCTGATACGCAAGCGCGAGCGGCATCGCTGCACTATACCACCCTTCACCCTGATAGGTGTAGTATATGCTGTTCTCGGGCGCATCGCCTCTAGCAGCCCACTTGTATTGGTTTATGCTATACGTAGCAAGCAGGTCCGCACGAGCCTTAAGCTTCAGCCACCGCGGATCACTCGCGTTTTTCTTCGCCATCAATTCAGCCTTGATGGCAGCTGTGAGCATAACTCTGGGGTGCGTAGGAACAACAGGCAAGCCCGATGCCGAGGTGCTCACCACTGCGAGCGTTAAGGCGAGTGTTAAGGCGAGCATTGCGAATCCAGTCAAAACGTAAGTCGATCTCATTCTACACTCTCAAATTCGGTGTGAAACAGCGTGTAGCAAAAATGCGATATTCAGCACAATAGTACGGATGTGACGCAGGCAAGGGGACGCAATTCCCTCGAAAACGTTGACCCGCGTGAGGACGACGTAACGGATTAAGAAGAAGACCCCAACGAGACCGGCACCAATCGTAAGTTCCGGCATGTCCGTTACCAATCCAACCGGAAACTTATTGCGCATCCTCTCCTGGAACATCGCACGCCGGACTGCACCTTGGCAGATGATTCTGGAATCGGATGCCGATCTCGCGTTGATTCAAGAAATCAGTAAGCCTCCTGCACCGTTGCCGCCACATGTACTGGTCGACGGAGAACCATGGAACGATCAGGTAAATAATGAGGACGGCGTCTGGCGATCAGCGGTCGTGCGGTTGTCCGATCGTGTGCAGGTCGAGTGGCTACGTCCGGACATTGCGTGCCTAACTATCGGGGGCCTCAAGCCGATTATCGTTGTCTCGTTTTATGCCATATGGACGAAACCGCATGAGTCTACTGGGTCGAGTTGGATACTGGCAGATGCCTCGGCGCACCGATTGATCTCTGACATTTCGCACTTCATAGGCTCGGTGCACGGACATCGCATTATTGTGGCGGGCGATTTCAATCATGCCTTTGGTGTGGCATGGAATGGCTCAGCATACTGGAAGGGACGCGACCAAACGGTTATCGACAGGATGCACGCACTGGGTCTTCAACTCATTGGCCCTCATTTTCCGAATGGAAGGCGATCGACGAACCCATCGCCGTACGAACCTGCTGATAGTACGTCGGTGCCTACATTTCACACCAACAGAGTTAAACACGAAGCTGCGCAGTTGCAACTCGACTATGTTTTTGCTTCAAATTCTATCGCAAACAAGGTCACTGCTAAAGCCCTGAATGAAGCAGACGAATGGGGTCCGAGTGATCACTGCAGACTAATCATCGACGTAGGGATATAACATGGAATCGAAATTTACATGGGTACCGTTCTTTGAGGAATTGGCCACCAAGCTAGGCGAGTATAGAGACAGACAACCCGAGCTCGTTCAGCTGCTGGTTGATGCAGGGGTCGAGAAGGGGCTGATGGATCAGGATGTGCGCGATGTCCCGGGTCCCCAACTACAGCAAATAGACCCCTTCACGTTCTTTGCTGCGTTTAATAAATATGGCACCACGGCGAGAAGGGCTGCAATACTATCGAAGCTTCGTGACTCGATGAATATTAGGGCAAAGGTGCCTATAGATTTTGAGGGTGTGCCATCCAGTAATCCACAGGGGGTCTGGTATTTCGGACGCGAGTATGATCGCCCTGACACGCAGATACCTGCATTGTGGGATTTGTATGAGTCCGTGATGAACGAAACGATAACCGCGAAACAACTTGAAGAGGCGGCAAAACTATATGGCGTTGGCGTTTCCAGTATGACGCAAGGATTCTACTGGTTGAGGCCCTCGAGATATATGCCGTTCGACCTCAAAACCAAGACTGCATTTGGTGATGTGTTTTCCGGAATTTCTTTGGACGCGTTTCCCGAGGATTACCTTGCACTACTTGAACAGACAAAAAACGAAAGAAATTCAGACCCGCTTTTTTCAGTCAAACTATCTACGGATGGACATTATAAACTAGTGGCAGAAAAAGACGGCGAACGAGTAGGAACCGCTCCAAGCGCTCAAAACAATGTTGTTGTCTACCTACGAGAGATGTTCGGTGATGCGGATAGAGCTCTCGTTCATTTCGAGCGCATGAAGCACTTGATAAACCTATGCGGTGTAAGCGATAAGAACAGCGAGATTCTGACGATGTCGCTAACTGCGCGTCACAATAAACTAAGCCTTCGACTTATCGTTTACAACGCTTCGATATACTGCGTCAAGGGCAGTGGTGGAGCGGTTGCGCAAATCCAGGTCACAGCATCCGATGAAGCAGACGCAATATTCGATTCGAACGATGTTGGAACGTTCGCTTATGGAGGTGAAACTACTGTACGCTTGTATAGACTCCATCCTCGTGAATTCGGTAAGCTGCAAGGGGCTACAGATGCTATTGATAAGGGAGTCGCAGCAATCGGACAAGTGTATGCCAAGTATAAAAAGAGTCCGCGACGGAAGTATCATCAGCAGGCGGTTATGGATGCCATCTTCGATCACTCGCTAATTGAAAAGCTACTTGACATGCCGCTGAAACCACATAGTAATGAAATAGAAGAGAGCGTTGAGAAGTTAACTATGGATACTCCTCAGTCTGCAGAGCCTTTTCTCAACACCATTCTATACGGTCCACCAGGAACTGGCAAGACCTTTGCAACACGTGAGAGTGCATTAACAATCATCGACGGTGAGGTATCACCTGACGTTAAAGACCAACAGCAGCGATACACGCAGTTGCTTGAATCTGGTCGGATAAGGTTCGTTACGTTTCATCAGAGTTATGCCTACGAAGAGTTTATAGAAGGCATCAGACCCGAGGTAAATGAGTCGGGCGTAATTAGCTATGAAGTCAAACCAGGTATTCTGCGGCAGATTGCAGCTCGTGCTCGAGAGAGTTGGGTCCGGTCTCGACTTCCTGGTCAGTTCAATCCGTTATCAACAGAGGATAGAACCAAGCGAATCTGGAAGTGCTCATTGGGTCAGGCTGGTACTGATGCCGGCAACGATGTCTACGAGTACTGCATTGAGAACAATGTGATTGCGATCTCTTACGGCGATCCCATCGACCTCTCAAAGGCGACAACGCGAGAAGATGTCCGTGAAATACTATCGTCAACTAGAATACCACCCGAGCATTATCAATACCTTGAACGCTTTCGATGCGATCTTAAAGAAGGTGACATAGTAATCGTTCCGGAAATAGGAGACACTATCCGTGCTATTGGTCGAGTTACGGGAGACTACAAATATGATCTCGATGCACCATTTAATTACGCTCACACGCGACCAGTGCAATGGCTTCATAACGATGTTTCCATTCCTGTTGAACTGCTCTATAGGGGAAAACTCACGCCGCCTGCATTCAAGCAATTAAGCGCGGAAAAGATTATTACTGAGCCCCCTACTAAAATCCAATCACAACCCGCCGAGAACTTTGTCCTCATCATCGACGAAATCAATCGCGGAAACATCTCGAACATTCTTGGTGAGCTCATAACACTGCTCGAAAGTGACAAGAGATCTGGTCAACCCAATGAGCTTCGTGTCAATTTACCGTACTCCAAAGAGCCTTTTACGTTGCCGCCCAATCTCTATGTACTCGGCACAATGAATACTGCGGATCGTTCTATTGCCTTGGTAGATATGGCGCTCAGACGGCGGTTTAGGTTCAAAGAATTGTTGCCGCAACCAAACCTGCTGGCGGGAAATGTGCCAGAGGTTGACCTGCCAGCGCTGTTGAGAGTTATCAACGATCGGTTGGAATTGTTATTCGACAGAGACCACACGATAGGGCATGCATACTTTTGGAATTGCCTCACATGGTACGATGTTGCGGATACGTTCAGGCACAAGATCATTCCTTTGTTGCAGGAATACTTTTATGACGATCTGCGAAGGGTCTCGTATGTACTAAACGACCATCGTAAGAATCCCGAGGATCGAATTATTCGTGAAGAGTTGTTGAGCGAGTCAAAACTCTTTGGTGATGATCTAGACAGTGTTGAAGATCGCATGCGGTACAGTGTGGCATCGGTGATTACGTTAAACGGTATCACTGGTATTTATCAATGAGAGTACTAACGGTACATGAATACTCGAGAATTCGCATCAGTGATGGAGGAGAAGCCGATTCGATTACTCCGTATCAAGCCCGTGTGCTCGAAACCATCAACGAACGATTTCGCTCCGACCATAAAGATGAATTGTTTGACTGGTACCGTAGCAATGTAATCCGAATACGTAACTACGTCGGTGTCGTCCAGATCGGTGATCTTGTACTTGAGATTCTTCCGAAGATTCATAAGGACGATGTACAGCAGGGTAGTGGACGAGAGTGGGCTGCGCAGAAGGGCAGTGAACGAGATAGAGCCTATCTCCTTCACATGTTGCGTGAGTCGGGTACGCTTCCGCTCACAACACGCGATATCACACACTTCGCTACGCAGCGCATGACGCTGTTGGAACTGGTACTTCACTTGTATGCCGAAGAGGCTCGCAAGCAACTTCATAAAGGGCGCGTACATCGGTATCAACACACCGAGGAGATTCGGTCTACTATAAGGGGTAAGCTTCTGGTTGGTGAGCACGCACGCAGTGGACCTATCAAGCAATTGCGATTCCCTTGCAGGTATACCGAGTTTACGGCAGACACTCCACTGAACAGACTCATGCGCACGGCGGCAAAACAAGGCCTGCGGATCGCGTCGAATGCGTCCGTACGTCAGTCGCTTTCCTGGGTCGAACTCCAGTTCGACGACGTCCAACTACTCCAAAGACCCTTTACATCGAACATTCCCACCATTCACTTTGACCGAAATAATCAGCGATTTGAGCAGGCATGCAATCTCGCAGTACGAATCTTGCGCAGTCTCGCCCCAGATGTACGTGCGGGCCAAACTGACTACACTTCGATGCTCTTTAATATGAATGAGTTATTTGAAAAGTACATCGCTCGAATACTGCGTCGGCAGTACCATGGCGTTACTACATTCCGCGAACAAGGTCCATGGAGCCACCTCTACAATCGCGAAGACGGCAAAGCCTTTAGAATGATACCAGACATCGTTCTGGGTTGGGCCGACGAAAAATTTGACACGACTATCGTCGACACCAAATGGAAACTTCTTGACAACCGCGACCCCGTAAAATTTGGTGTCGGCCAGGCAGACGCCTACCAAATGTTTGCATACAAACACCGCTATGACGCTAAACGCGTGATCCTCCTATACCCCCATCACGACGGCCTGACCACTCCGGCAGGACGTCAAGCTATCTACCAGTTGCCGAGCGATACGAGTAGGACGTTAGAGGTCTGGACCGTTGATGTTCAAGCGCGTGAGCTAAGAATTTGAAAACCGTTAAATACGGCATGAAGTCCACACCGCGCGTGTACGCGCCCACGAAGGAATAACTGCAATGGAAGCACAAACACTGTACCAAGTGGCGATAAAGTTCGCGACGAGCAAGCACTTGGAGAAGGAGCAGAAAATACCGGGTACGGACCATCCCTATGTTGTTCACTTAAGCAATGTAGCAATGGAAATCTTGGTTGCGTCTGCACATACCGACGATTTTGAAGTAGGATTTGCAGTTCAAGTGGCGTTGCTTCACGACACGATGGAGGACACATCAGCGACGTTGGACGAACTGACGAATATGTTCGGCGGCGCAATCGCAAGCGCTGTTTCTGCACTGACTAAGAATAAGATCTTGCCGAAAGAACAACAGATGCAGGACAGCTTGCAGAGAATTAAGAAAATGCAGAAAGAAGTATGGGCTGTAAAACTAGCCGACAGAATAACCAATCTACAGCCACCACCACCACATTGGAGTCAGGAGAAGGTAAATAGGTATAGAGATGAGGCCCGCACTATTCACAGTGAATTGCAAGACGGCAATGAATTCCTTGCAAGCCGTTTGAACACTTGCATCGAGGTGTATGGGATGTAGGTGAAGGGGCTGGGTCGCTGAGTGCTCGAACACTAAGCTATAGCAACAATCTCATTGAGGATGAAAAAATGTCGATCGACACAACATTCAATTTCTACTCAGACGCGAAGGGCCGTGACCCTGACCGCTACAGCCCAACGCTCAAAAAACACCACAAGGCATTATGGAGTAAGCCGTTGCCAAATGGTAAAAACTTTGAGGTAAGCGATAATACACGAGGCGCTTATTTACATCATAAGTCAGAACTGGGAGAATTCTATTTGGGTAGCGATGCTATCACACACTCGTATAAAAATCACATCAAATTGCAGCGGCTTGTACAACAAATCCCAAATGAAGTGGATGAGTTATTTGATACAGGATCGACCATCGGGGGTTATATCGTTTTCCCAGGCAATCAAATAGATCGGAAGTTTACCATCAATCAGGCACGGGGAGTACACGGACGAATCAACGATAGATTCGACTTGACGTTGGAATGCATTCGGCTCTACTATCTTGGACAAACAAGTCCGCTATTTGACACCTTGTTGAGGTACAAGGGCTTCTTCGATCTGTTCGGCAGTTTTGTCGGCTACATCCAATTCTTCCTATTGGACGACCTGATTGATGAAAGGAACGACGTGAAATTCTATCTGCCATTCGATGGATTTAAAACACGTCCGACTATTGCCGACACGAACCACTATCTACTGTACAAAGCGGGAGTAATGAAGTTTATTAAGGCCAGAAACAGCAGGATCGAAGAATACGCCAAAGAAAGAATGACGAAGTAGGGGGCTACAGTACCGATTTGAAACGAACACACGAAAAGCGATATCAATAATGACACAAAAGAAATACTCAGTTATATCTGGTCTAGCATTCGGACTCGTGCTTTCACTCTCGATTATCCGTTCAGGGGGTGCTAATCATTTTCTTAATGGCGAAGCAGTTGGCGGCAAACTTTACCTGCTGGCAGACAAACTTCAATTCAAGTCCCACGGCTTCAACATTCAGAATCACGGACAGATAATAAACATTGAAGAAATTAAAGAAGTAAAGTATCGCAACATCCTTGGACTATTTCCTACTAGACTTGCAATTACTACATATGACGGAAAGACTGAAACGTATGTCGTTGGCGAGAGACGGCTTTGGAAGGAAGCAATCGATAGGCTGATAGCCGACGCTGTAATGTACTGCTTCAGTGAAAATAGGACAGGCAAGGAAAAGTTGTAAGCAATAGATTGGCGCTCATCTCTCAACGAAGTGTCAAGCAAGGGAACAGGCTTTGTCCACGCAGCACAGCAATCCTGCACCACAAGGTTCTGCACAAGATGAGCAGACTACGGTGCACCGAATCGAACAGGGGAGTCCGTCGGTAGCAATTGGGTCCTACCTTCAGGTACTCGTGAATTTGGGCCTCGAAGACGGACTCGGCAAGGCGGCCTCTGTCGATGTGCTAGGACGCAAGTTGCAAGACCTAGGACTGAGCGCGAAGAAGCGCGTAACGACAAAGAAGTCGCGGACGCCAAAGCCATGACTGCAATGCGTTATCCGAGTTAGTTACCCGCGCATCACATCATTTAAAATAATAGATCACCTGCAGTTGTGGCAAGGGGAGTACTGCAATCTCATCCTGTATGAAGATCGTTATCGGCAGTTCGATTGCTAGAGAGAAATTTCTGCTGATGAACCATTCATAGCCAACACCAATGCCAGCTCGTATTGGTGCATCAAGTTTATTCGTGTCGCCCTTTGCGGCGTGGTAGAAACCTGCTCCTGCGAGCGCGTACAGACTCGAATTCGTAGTGGTATTTAAACGGTATTGTCCTTCGAATCCAACCGTCCACAGTGGGTCGTTGATTGCCAAGTAGATGCCGTTCACCTCAAAAACAAACCGATTGGCCAGGGAGTACCTTACCGTCACACCGCTACCAGTTGCAAGGCCCACCTGCAAACCAACACCAAAAAAATTCTCGTCATCTAACTCCGATGCCAACGTATTCGATGAAGTTGCCGTCGCGGTAGGGGGCTTAAGAGTATCGGTCTGAGCCGTTGCCGCAAACGGCACGATGGCAAGAACGAATAGTGCAAGTAGTGTGGTGCGCATACAGCGAGATCCTTGTAGTTTTGGTTCGAGATCAAATTACGCAATTGGCTCGGGTAGGGCGGAAGAGCCGCCACTCTGTTACACACCTCTCCCCGCGTCACAATTGGACACACCGGAGTAATGTCCCCCCTTGCGGCGGACGAATGTGACAGGTATGTGGCGGACGAAAGTGACAGGTTGCGGCGGACGAAGCTGACAGGCTTCGCCGGAGCAGACTGACGCCTCGCACTTGAGCAAACCGACACCAGATCGACCCTCGCACTGATCATCGATTGGCAGCCGAAAGAACGGTCGCTGATGCTATTTTGGACCGCCTCATCTATGGTGCTCACCTGCTGGAACTCCGGGGTGAATCGCTCAAGAAGAAAGCCAACGCCGATCTCGAAACCATGCATTCCTAAACAACTGTTTTTTACAACTGCTGGCAGACAATGAACGAGTGTTCTGGCAGAATTTCAAACTGTCACGTTGCTTCGGTGTAGGGGGGGGCAACTTCCCCGGTGTGTCCACACGAGCGTTCTGGAATTTTCATGCGGATCTGTTTAGTCCTGTACTTTTTATTGGTCGTCTTTCTGGACGCGGGGGCACAGTGTAACCGCATATTCATGGGAAAACCTGGCGACAAGTACATCGTAGGCTCACGTCCCAATTATAATGTCTGGGGTACAATTACCCTCTCAAGGGACTCAGTCGGTGAGGATGGCTCACACTATATCTTCATTCGTGGCGAGGACAATAGTGAGGGACTTGCTTGGAAGGTTACCACCGAGGGCTACGTCTATCGGCCTAATCCTGATCGCTCATTCCCAACAAACAGTTTTCGCTTATGTGCCGAGCTTGGAAGCAGATGGAAGTTGTCAAGTAGTAACCAGAGTTCAGACAGCATAATTTTTACCGGCGATGAGGTTATTGATGTTCTGGGTAAAGATCGTAACGCAAAACGTTTCGTAACACTGAGTCTTTACCTCGGTGAGTGGGTGCCGATTTTTGAGAATTTCGTTATAGATACGTTTGGGCTCGTTCTTACTCGCGACCTGAACCACGGTGAGGAGAGTTACCGTCTTCTTGGTGCCGTGATCAATGGAGTATATCACGGTGACCCACGACCAGTGAATGTTGTGACGGAGACTACCTTGGTGGATTCCCTTGCTCGAATAGACAAAGGCATTTTTCGCATACCAAACGTTCTTAGTGATACAGCGATTCAGGTTTACAATCTCCGTGGGAATCTAGTCTTATCAACGTCGTGTTCCACTACTGGCTTCGTCGATCTTACTAGCTTACCCAAGGGCATATATGTGGTCGCGTTTTCTGGTAGCTCTAGTTCGGGTAGACGCTTCAGAGTTCTTGTTGAGTAGATGCTTAAGAAACTTATTCGGGACCTATTTCAAATTCTTTAGTGGGGGTCGAAATGTCTAAGCTGCTATCGGCTGTTTTCTTGGTATTGCTGGCTTCTCGTGCAATAGCTCAAATTCCAGCAACGTTCCCCAACTGGCCCAGTTGCTCACCCATGGTAGTGGCTGGAATGAGTAACGGCACGATTTTGCGTACGGCCTCCGTCATCGTAGAGTAAGACTTGTTGATTTCTATGTTTCGGGTCTGTTAGAATGCACTGACAGACCCTTTCACAGCTCGCATTCACTGTACAATTGTTAACAGGCTATCAGCAGTATCTCCCTTCAGCAGCTGGTCATATTTACAGTGATCCTCTGCAGCTTTTAGACGAGGTAGGCGAGCACCGAAGCTGTATCTGCTTCGCCGTGAAGAGGTTCGGCGTACGGTCAGCGAGAGCACACAGCGGAATTGCAGCCGGTAAACTGATGTTCACCGAGTTCCTTTTCGTGCCGTTGGTGGTGTGGGCATTCCGATGAATACATGCCAAGTCTTTGAACGGCAACTACAGGAATTTCTGTCCTAACAATAGGGGTCTGCTAGGGTTTTCAATTCGACGGATTTATGCGTTTAGCACGCCCAATCGCGAACTTTGTTCGGTTCCGAAGCAGTATTCGTACGAATCAGATGCTATCCGCACCGAATACCCACTTTCGGGCATGTCACGGGTTCTGGAATTGCCCTATCATTGCAGTTCGTCCGCATATCTCGATGTAACACGCTCTGGGAAATGATTGCATGAAGTGGATAGCACCGTCGGAGAAGGACACCGACAACGCATTGTTAGAGAAGAGGCTGTGGGATGCAGCGAATCAGCTGTGGGCTGGGGCCGGACTTAAACAGTCGGAGTATTCCGAGCCGGTGCTTGGACTAATCTTCCTACGATTCGCGGAAGTACGCTTCGCTGCACAACGCACGAAGCTCGAAAAAGAAGCGACGGGTTCGTCGCGACGTGGTTCTCGCGTCGACGACGCGACCGCGTATCATGCTGACGGCATTCTGTACTTGAATGAAACGGCGCGGTTCGATTACCTACTCAACCAGCCCGAAGCGACGAACCTTGGCAATACCGTTAACGATGCCATGCGCACCATCGAGAAGGATAATCCGCACATGTCAGGTGTACTGCCGAAGGGTTATCAGATTTTCGATGCACGCTTACTTGCAGAATTGCTGAAAACCATTTCAACTATTCCTGCAACGTTGGGTGGCGATTCGTTCGGTAAGATTTACGAGTACTTCCTTGGCACGTTTGCCATGAGCGAGGGACAAAAGGGTGGCGAGTTCTATACGCCGACGAGTATTGTGAAGCTGATGGTGGAGATACTCGAACCTTTTCACGGACGTATCCTCGACCCTGCATGCGGTAGCGGCGGAATGTTTGTGCAGAGCGCGCGGTTTGTTAGCGCACACAAAAAAGACCCCTCAAAAGAATTGTCGGTACACGGACAAGAACGTGTTGATGCAACCGTGCGGTTGGCGCGCATGAACCTTGCCGTGCACGGACTCGAAGGCGAGATAAAGCAGGGGAATGCTTACTACGAAGATTTACAATCGAGCACAGGCGCGTTCGATTTCGTCCTCGCAAATCCGCCATTCAACGTCAGCGCCGTCGACAAAGAACGCCTCGCCGACAGCGTAGGCCCAAACCGCCGTTTCCCATTCGGTCTGCCACGCACCGACAACGCCAACTACCTGTGGATCCAGCTCTTCTACTCCGCACTCAAAAACCCCGTCGCTGGTAAGGGTCTCGGAGGCCGAGGGGGCTTCGTTATGGCGAACTCCGCATCCGATGCGCGTTCGTCAGAACAAGACATACGTCAGAAGATCATCGAAGCGCACGCTGTTGACGTAATCGTCGCAGTTGGGCCGAACATGTTCTACACCGTCACGCTGCCATGCACACTCTGGTTCTTCGACAAAGGCAAAGCGGGAACGGAACGTGCAGACACCGTCCTCTTCATCGACGCTCGGCACACAGGCAGCTTCGGACCTGCGCATCGTTTATAGGTGCGTCTTGTTCTGGAGGCACCATTGCGCAAGAACACCCCGTGGCATATTCGTTGCGACGTACTGGCGTGTAGTTCTGGGCGCTGAAATCCTTTCCACGAACAAGGATGCCGAAGTGCTGTCACAGCGATGGAAGCGGATACATACAAAGAGTGATCACGCAGCAGACATGCGGCCTCATCGTCCACTGCTATTGCCACTCAAATAGAGTCAGCGTTAGAAAGAGATGTTTACTAACTTTGCACCGGAACGAGTGACCGATTCCATTCAACCCGGTTCGTGCGAATCACAAGAGTAGTTGGCCTACTGAATTCTACATCCACATGGGCAAGCAAGCGCGCCAAAACCTCCGATGACTCCATGACGATCTATGAAGCCTAACCTCGAAAATAATTCCCTACTTTGTCAGGCTTATCCAACACAAATGTGTTGTATAAGAGAGAAGATGTTGGGATTATAAGTGAGTTAGGGCACATGCTAAAAACCCACCGCACAAATGGCACATTTGGTTTTTGCCGACACACGAGCCAGCGCTTCAAAAAAACCAAAAGAGCTATTTTTTGCCAACGCACGGACAGACAGTACGACGATAATTCAAACACTTTTTATATTGAAAGACGATATATTCAAAAATTAAAACCTATTTTAGCGGCCTGACTCTTTGACGACATGAACAGAATAAAAGAAGTACTTGAAGAAAAAGGAATTAAACAGACTTGGTTAGCTGAACAGCTTGGCAAAAGCTATAACATGGTTAACGGATATGTGCAAAACCGACAGCAACCGAGACTTGAAGTGCTTTATGAAATTGCAAAAATCCTAGACGTGGAAGTTAAAGACTTACTGGTTGAACTTAAAAAAGACAAGAAATAAATGGCTAATAATATCGCTCCCATAGACCAACTAAAAGGTTTTTTAAACGAACTTTTTCAATTTGACTCCCAGGATTTGGATTTTGGGGTGTATAAAATCCTGCATTACAAGCGTAAAGAAATCAAAGATTTTATCGAAAACCTTTTGGTTGATAAAGTAAAGGAGCAATTGCAAACACTTTCTTCTGAAGAAGCCGAAAAGGTAAAAGAGCAATTGGCTGAACTAGAAAAAGACAGCATCATTGATGGATGGCTAAAAGCAGACGAAACCGAAAAGAAAACGCTTGAGAAATTCGGCAAGGACAAAATCAATCAATACCTTGAATTGCAAGGAAAATCAACTGAAGCAAAAGTATCTGTAGAGACCGAAAACCAAATTTACAACCACCTTACACTTTTCTTTTCACGCTATTACGACAAGGGCGATTTTATAAGCAAACGCAGGTTTGGGAAAAATGAAAAATATGTAGTGCCGTATAACGGAGAAGAAACCCATTTTCACTGGGCAAACCATGACCAGTACTATATAAAATCTTCTGAGACCTTTCAGCAATATGCTTTTAAAATCCCAACTGCATTGGGAACGATGGTTGTGAACTGTAAACTCACAGCTGCACAGATAGAGCAGGGTAACGTGAAAGCTGACGAACCCAACTTTTTCATAGTGGCTGAAAAAGAAGCAAAAATTGGAGTTGAAGAAAGCACCTTCTTTTTTGAGTATCGCCCATTGAAAGAAGAAGAAAAAAAGAACATAAAAGGAAATAATAAACAAGATGTATTGGACGAACAGGCTTTTGAACTAATCAAAACCGACTTCGTGAAAAATGTAAATCTCGCAGAGCTTTGGAAAACCGACAAAGATGGCAAGGCTTTACTGCTTAATAAACTACAACACTACACCCGTAAAAATAAATACGACTTCTTCATTCATAAAAACCTGAAAGGCTTTTTTCAGCGGGAATTGGACTATTATATAAAGTCTGAACTGATAGCTGTAGATGACCTTTATGTGAGTGAAACAGAAGGTTACTTCGACAGCCTCAAACACCGCATCAAAACCATCAAAGTATTCAAGTCTATTGCAGATACCATTATTGAGTTTGTCAGCCAGATAGAAGAATTTCAAAAGAAACTGTGGGAGAAAAAGAAATTTGTACTCAGCACCGAATGGGTGATTACCATTGACCGATTGGCAGAGTATGTTGGACAAGAAGCGGCTAAACTCATTCTGGAAGAAGTGATTAAGAATGAAAATCAGGTGGCTGAATGGATAGAGCTTTTTGGTAAAGGAAATGTCCCTAAAAATCTTACCATCGAATCTTTAAAAGCAGATTTGCACACTTGGAGAAAGTTGTCTATTGATACAAAGCATTTCAATCCAATATTTAAAAGCGAGTTATTAAATACGCTTGCCTCAAAAATTGATATACACGAAAGTCTTGATGGTTTTCTTCATAGGTCAGACAATTATCATGGTTTACAATTAATACAGGATTTGTATTCTTCAAAAATAAATCCAATATATGTTGACCCGCCATACAATACAGATGCGTCCGCAATCATTTATAAAAACAACTATAAATCCTCATCTTTCCTTTCGCTGATTGATCAAAGAATTAGATTGGCAGAAAATCTTTTAAGCAATGATTCAATGATTTGTGTTGCTATTGATGATGTTGAAGTTCTTGGTTTAAGAAAAATACTTGAAGAATACTTTTCAAAAGAAGTGGGTATAGTATCCGTCCGTTCAAATCCAGCAGGTCGGAAAACAAAGGGTAAGTTTTCACCAGCACATGAATACGCACTTTTTTTTGGGAAATCAAATTTAGCAATACCCCAATCATTAGAAATTACTGAAAAGAGATTGGATAGATATCCTGAAAAGGATGACGAAGGTAAATTTGCTTGGGCGAATTTCATTAGGTCTGGCACAGGAGATAAGAAAGAAGATCGTCCTACAATGTATTATCCAATTTATGTTGATGATAAAGACAATATTAGAATACCTAAATTAAAATCGGTGGAAGATAACCCTCCCATTGTTCATGAAGAGCCAAAAGTAAATGAAACAGCAGTTTGGCCTATTCTAAAAGATAATGGAAAGGAAATTCACAAAAGATGGCAAAGGGGGTTTGAACGTGTCTCTAAAGAAGTTGAAGAGTACAGAATTAGACGAAACAGAGAAGGCTTGATTAGCATCGATTTTAAAACACGAATGGATGAAAATTCTTTACCGATAACTTGGTGGGATAAAAAGGAATATGCTTCTGCAAACTATGGGGCGGCAGAATTAAAAGAACTTTTCGATGAAAAACCATTCGATTTTCCAAAAGCAAAAAGATTAGTTTATGATTGTTTGAGAGTGAGCGGAGCATTAGACTCTATAAATTCTATTACTCTTGACTTTTTTCCCGGCTCAGGCACAACATTTCATGCTGTTCAAATGATGAATAGAGAAGATAATGGCAAAAGAAAATGTATATTAATTGAACAAGGTCAGTACTTCCATACGGTCATAATACCAAGAATCAAAAAAGTAGCATATTCATACGATTGGAAAAGTGGCAAACCAAAAGACGGAAGGATGAACGGCCTAGGCGTATTCTTTAAATACCAACGTTTGGAGCAATACGAAGAAGCCTTAGAAAACATCGCTTTCACTGCAAATGAAGAAGCTACTCAAATGGCCTTGCAATTGGAAAGCTATATTCCCAAATACTTTTTAGAGTTTGAAACCAAAGGCAGTCAATCACTGGTCAATACTGCCGCTATGCAAAACCCTTGGGATTACAAGCTGAAAGTGTGGGATGGCTTTACCTATGATACAGAGCAGGCTGTGGATTTGGTGGAGACCTTCAATTATCTCATTGGCTTGCACATGCAGAAGTTTATCACCAAAGAGTTTAATGGCAAAAAGTATCAGTTTGTATATGGGCATAATAATGCTAATAAAAATATCTTGGTCGTCTGGCGAAATGTGAAAGAATGGTGCATTGATGACTATAAAGCCGATAGCGAAGTGCTTAAAAAAGAATTGGCAAACTATCAGTATGACTTGCTTTATATCAATGATCAGGCACATATAGAAGGCTATCAGCCAATTGAAGAAGTATTCAAAAACAAAATGTCATCGTAATTATGCAGCTAGATAAACAACTCGTTTTATTCCGCTACATACTCAAGCAGTTTGGTTACGAAACGTTTGAAGATTTACGGGATGATTTCAACAATAAGGAAGGTGGTGTAAGTTCTACAGGCTACACTTTTTTTGCCAGCACTTTAATGACCAATTCTGGTAAATTGATAGAAGATGCTTCGATACAGCAATACGATGAAGCCATTCAAGGGTATGAAAAAAAACTTCGAGAAAATCGGGCAGAACCCTTTTTGACTTTCAAATACTATCAGTGGTTTTCATTGCTGTTTACAGAATACGTTTTTGACCTATATAGCCATAACCAAACATTTTTCATCAATCAGTTAAACCAGTATCTAACCGAGAGTAAAGATTTTAAAGACATTGAGCTATATCAGGAGTCAGATTTAAAGAAGCTTGCTTATTGGATGGCCACAGGAAGCGGTAAAACCCTTTTGATGCATTGCAATTATTGGCAAATCATCAAGTACTATAAAGATTGGGAAAACATCATTTTAATAACACCCAATGAAGGGTTAAGCCGCCAACATTACGAAAGTTTTCTAGAGAGCGGGATTCCTGCCAAACTCTATTCAGGTAGTGAAGAAAGTTTAAAAACCAAAGAAGGCGAAGTTCTGATTTTGGAGATTACAAAATTAGTAAAAGAAAAAGAAGGAGATGGCTTAAGTGTAGATGTTGACTATTTTTCTGAATCGAGAAATCTAGTTTTGATTGATGAAGGTCACAAAGGACAAAAGTCAGAAGAGCGTGCTTGGAAAAATTTGCGTGAGCATCTGACTCGTGGTGAAGGTTCTTTTACATTTGAATATTCTGCAACCTTCGGTCAAATCATTACCAAAAGCACAAAAGATTTACTCCAGGAATACGGCAAGTCTATCATTTTTGATTACTCCTATCGCCATTTCTATAGCGATGGTTATGGAAAGGATTTCAGTGTTTTTAATTTGGATGCAAAAAATGAATACAGCGAAGAACAAAACACCCTATTGCTAACAGGTAGTCTATTAGGATACTTTGAACAACTCGAGCTCTTTGAACAATATCAAAATGAATTACGGCAATACAATATTGAAAAGCCATTATGGGTGTTTGTTGGCAGTAAAGTACTTGGTCCTCAAAAAAGCAAAAATGACACATCGCTTAACCAAACTGAAAAAGAAACTGTCTCAGACGTTTCTCGTATTGTAAAGTTTTTTAAATATGCTTTGGGTAATCCAGCTGATTTGCAGTTGAGAATTGACAATATTCTTTCAGAAAACTCAGGACTTAGAGATGCAGATGGCAATGATATTTTCAAGAGCCGATTTGAATACCTGAAGAAGCACAAGCCGCAAGTTGAAGAAATCCTTTCGAAAGTATTTAATGGCATAGGAAATATTGAAGCTTTTCAAGTCAAACAAGCAGATGGCGAAATCGCCTTAAAAACCAAAACCAGCGATAGATATTTTGCCGTCATCAACATTGGTGATGTGCCTAAATATTCCAAAACATTAGAAGCTGACACAGACGGAGAGTTATTGATACAGGATGATAATTTCACCAAATCTTTGTTTCAAGCCATTTCAGAGACAGATTCCAGTATCAATATACTGATAGGTTCAAAAAAATTCATTGAAGGCTGGAACTCATGGCGAGTATCAAGTATGGGTTTGATGAACATGGGAAAAAGTGAAGGTGCACAAATTATTCAGTTGTTTGGTCGTGGTGTCAGATTGAAAGGAAAAAACCTTTCTTTGAAACGAGAAGAAGCGAATGCAGCTTATCAAATCAGAGCTTTACAAACCATTTCTATCATGGGCTTGAATGCGTCCTACATGAACCGATTTTTAGAAGAAATAGATAAAGAAGTTCCTGATTATACCGATTACACGATTGATATTCAGCTCAATTATGAAGAAAAATGGAATGGTCAAATTATGACCTTCAAAAAACAATATGATAAGGACTTTAAAGATGAATTGATTGAATTAAAATATAGTTCGGAAGTAGCAAAACGTGTTACGATTGATTTGAGAAACAAAATAAGCGTAGCTGCCAATGGGTTTAACTCTCAGGTTGCCGAAGAAACAGAACCTTATTTTGAAAACTTCTTGAAGCGATTTATAGATTTTATTGACTTCAATGCTCTGGTCTTGGAAGCCAACAGGTATAAACTCATAAAAGGTTATAGAAATCTGTTAATCAAAACTATAATTATTAAAAAGTTGATTGAAGAAGGTAGTTTTAATCTTTACAGTCACAAATCGCAATTCGAAATACAAGAGGCAATTTCAGGCAAAGTTCAGTCTGTGGCTGTTAATTTGGTTAAGGACTACATCAATAAGTTTTATGCAGACAAGGAGAAAGCTTTTCTTTCCAAATATTTAACCTATGATATGCTCGACCATTCACAACATGCCGAGATGTTCCCTGCATCCAATAAAATGATTGTGAAGGTTCCAAAGAATAGAGTTGATGAAGGTTTCATTACAGAACTGGAAGAGAGCATTAAGGTTATTTATGAGCAAGACACCAAAGTTTTACCTTCAATCCACTTTGATAAACACCTTTATTCTCCAATTGCATCCATTGCAGACGGCAAGAAGTATAAAGAGATTAAAACTGTACCCGTTAGATTAAATGAAGGCGAAAGAGATTTTCTAAAGCATTTGAAAGAGTTTGTCAAGGAATCGAAACAGTTCAAAGGTAAGGAGCTTTTTGTTCTTCGCAATTTATCTGTCAAAGGCATTGGATTCTTTATGGAAAGCTCCTCTTTCTATCCTGATTTCATTCTTTGGGCGATTGATGGAAATAGACAATTCATCTATTTCCTTGACCCCAAAGGAATCTTATTAGGAGATAACCATTTTAATAATCCCAAAATTCTATGGTGCAAAGAATCTGCCCCAGAATTAGGCGTCAAAATTCAGAAAGACTTGGATAAAGATAAAAAGGGAATGGATGTATCTGTTTCAGCATTCATATTATCGAAAACTTCATTTTCAGAAGTCAGAGATCGTTGGGGTGAAGGAACAGGAACAACAAAAGATGATTTTGCTAAAAACAATGTTCTGTTTATTGAAAACAACAAGGAGTATTTGACAAAAATATTTGAGAATTTGAATTCATAAATCAAACTGATGCCACCAAGATTAAAACAAATAACGATTGAAGGTTTCCGCTCTGTTAATGACCAGATAGTTATAAATTTCCCTGTCAATCAGCCAGTTGTTTTAATAGGTGAGAACAATTCGGGAAAATCCAATATTATCAGAGCAATTGAACTCATGTTTGGAGAGTTCCATCCAAAGTATAAAAAACTAGAAGATTACGACCATCACAATCGTGATACAAACAACCAAGTAGTGATTGAAACCAGTGTATCTGGCTTTAATGGACGTTTAGGCCGATCTTCGGAATTTTCTTGTGGCGGCTTCAAATTTCAAGCAAAAAAAGGAAGAGAAAACCACTTTGCAGCTTATCAAGCAGAAAATGGTGCTAAAAATATTTATGTAAGCACTGCGCTTAGAGAAGAATTACTTTGTGTAGTGGTTAATTCAGAGCAAAATTTGAATTACCAGCTCAGCTATTCGACTAAGTTCACGCTATTATCAAAAGTTACCAAAGCATTTCATGATAGGCTAACCGAAGATGAAGAAAGAGTAAATCGGCTAAAAGGCTTCTTTGAAAATATAAAAGCAACATTTCTTGAAGTTGATGAATTCAACTCATTCAATACCAATATGTCTTCAATAGCTGATAGCATATTGTTTAATATGACACATGCATTAGCATTTGACTTTTCAGCATATGACCCAAGCAATTATTTCAAAACTTTAAGGGTACATCCTACTGAAAATGGAGAAACAAGAGCATACGAAGAACTCGGGACAGGCCAACAACAAATACTCGCTCTTTCTTTTGCTCACGCATACGCCAAATCATTTTTAGGTCAAGGAATAATCTTTATTTTAGACGAACCCGAAGCACATTTGCATCCTCTGGCTCAAAAATGGTTGGCAAAAAAGATGTTTCAAATGGCTGAAGATGGCTTACAAATAGTTTTAACTACTCACAGCCCTTATTTTGTTGATTTGAAATACATCCAAGGGATAAACCTAATTCGAAAAGAAGAAAATCAAACCTTTGCAATTAGCAATGATGCTTCCTCGCTTTTTAATCATTGTATAGCAACGGGTGCAAATCCAGCAAAAACAAGGGAAGAAACTGTAGTGCCGTTTTATTCAAATCAGGCGACTGCACATATATTATCTGGATTTTTTGCGAATAAAATCATACTAGTTGAAGGATTAACTGAAGAATTATCACTTCCTATTTATTTTGAACGACTTGGTTTGGACCCAACTGAACATGGTATTGAAATAATTGGAGTAAGTGGTAAAGGTAATTTGGCCAAGTGGTGGAGACTCTTCACTCTATATCAAATTCCAACATTCATTTGTTTCGATAATGACACTCGTTCGGGAGATGACAGAAACGGTAATCTAAGAAAAGATGCTTTAAAAGCTATAGGCATAAGAGACGAAGAATTAGAAGGAAATTTAGGAATTGAAGATTGGGCAATTTCTGACAGGTTCTGTGTTTTTGGAGTTGATTATGAAACCACTATGCGATCCACTTTTACAGATTATACTGAAATCGAAGAAGCAAAAAAGGAACAACTGGGAAGCAGTTCTAAACATATAGTTGCAAGAGAAACAGCAAGACAAATCAACCTAGAAGAAAAAAGCGAAGGCAGAGAGAGAATGCTTGATTTGATTGATAAAATTAGAAATTTAACCTTATAAAAATGCCAATGCTACACAGGCACACACATTGCCAAGCCGCTCAATCCAACGCTCAAACCCAAGCTTGGCAAAGAGTGTGTCTGTCCCAACGCTCGACAGAACCGACCGTAAAACGAACTAACGAAGAAGAAGCACGATGCCCTAACAGCGTGTATGTGGCAATAGCGGGTGAAGTGGTAAATCGAAGGTCTGTGCTTCTAAGAAACTTTGTGCTAAACGGAATGGAAAGTGCTTCTATCCGCTACTTCACATACACGCAAAACGTTAGGTGCAAGTGGCGGACTGACATTCCGTAAGACAAAATACTTTGGCAGACAATCTCGACATATTCAGAAAAGACTTTTTAGGCGCAAACAGTTGGCCTCAAAGAAAAGATGGTGTTCCGCTTGACCTTTTGGACAATTTGTCTCCCGACGAACTTAAGACAGCCGAACAAGAATTATTGACAGCTGCAAGTCTGCGTGACGACTGGCCTATCATCGGACTTGGGCATATTAAATCGATAAAATCAATTCCCATTCTTTACAATTTACTTGGCAAAAGTAAGACTTCAATGACAGTGACAATAGCTCATTCAATCTTTTAAATAAATCAAGACGCAAAAATGATTGACATAGTTCTTGAGACAATGCCGAAAATCAAGAATCAATATGAACTCATTAATGTTCTATCTTACCTCCCCGACCGCAAAGACAATCATGTTACAGACCTTCATCAAAGTTACCGTAATCATAAAAAGTATTTAGTTGCTTACAACGCGACGCGTTATCTTGGACTTTCGACAGACGAAATGGTTGATAAATTTCGCGAAAAGAAAAAACATAAAACCTTTTGGGACAAATTATTTGGTTAACCCGAATTATCAGCGGACACGTAAACGAGATGCATCTGTGTGCCGCCTGGATATTCCGTACAAACTGAGCAGTGTTTTCCGCGTGTAATTGAGCAGTGGATTCCGCTGCAAAATGAGCACTACATTTCGTGTTCAGCGTAAGGTGCATTTGCGTGTTTGCAATCCGTGCAAATGACAGGTAGGAAGATTGGTCTAGATGGGTATAATTAGTTCGTGATTTCCTGCGGTTGATTGAGTTTGTCGTCGTTTCGTTTGCGAAGCGAATCCCCTGTGAGTTGTAAGCGATGTGCATCGTGAATCATGCGGTCCAAAATAGCATCGGCAACGGTTTGTTCACCAATCACCTCATGCCACAAATCGACGGGAACCTGTGAGGTGAACAGCGTGGATCGGGTACCATGGCGATCTTCGATGACCTCCATGAGAATAGCACGGCTTTGTGCGTCGAGGGGCTGGAGGCCGAAGTCGTCAATGATGAGCAAATCCTGCCGCTCGATGCGCGCTAGATCCTTGACATAGGATCCGTCGGCTTTGGCCAGTTTAAGCCGTGCAAAGAGCTTGTTGCTGTACTCGTACAACACACGGTATCCCAGCGTGCAGGCGCGGTGACCGATGGCCGAAGCGATATAGCTCTTTCCAAGACCGGTGCTCCCCGTGATGAGCACATTCTCCTGCTTGCCGATAAAACTACAGTCGGTAAGCCGTAGGATCTGATTCTTGAAACCTTCACGTTCACCACCGAAGTCGATTAACTCGGTCATGGCTTTGTAGCGGAAGTGGGCATTCTTGATGCTGCGCTCCTGTTTACGGCTCGCGCGTTCGTCCCATTCCGCCGTGATCAATGTATCGAGCAGTTCGTCGGGTGTGATCTGCTGGTCGGTGGCAGCGGCAAGGCTACTCTCGAAGGCTCTGGCCATGCCGTGGAGTTTCATCGCCGTCAGGCGTTCAAGGGTTTGCTGGTTCATCATGGTTCTCCGATGATGGTGGGCACGTCGGCAGGCAGCAATCAGCCGCTGTGCGCCGACGCGCCGTGCCAAGGCAAGAATGCCCGTGCATGACCGGTACGCTTGGTCGGGATGTTGTTTACGGTTCAGCACCTTGCCGATATAGTCCTCTACCGTGGGGTCAATCGTGCGTGCCTCCTGCAGAAAAAAATCCGGTGACCAGGCAGCCATGCGTTGATGATTACTGGTCAGATGAGCCTGGTCGGTGCTGTAGTTATGCGGCGTACGCGGCCGCGGATGCAACGCGATCCGCTCATGCCGATGATAGATCTCTACGCGCTCGCCATCATACAGCAGCCGCACCTTTTTGCTGATGAACGCATGCGGAACACTGTAAAAATGTTTATCGACACTCAGATACACGTAGCCGTTCTTCTGTACCGTAACGGGCCGTGCATGCCTCAGCTCATACCGATGCTGAGACAGGGCTGCAGAGCGGCCTGCTCGATGTCTTCAAAATGGGTCCGTCTGGAATAGGTCCGGCCCGTCAGCAGACGCGTGTTGTAGGCTTCACGCAGCGGTGCGATCACCGCATTGAGTGCTGCCAGACCAACCACGGGCTTCTCCGGCAGATCAACGAAGATTTTGCGATACGTGATCTTGACCGCGTTCTCGACGTGGGCTTTGTCTTTCGGCCGGCGTGAGCGGGCGGGGACAACAGCCATGCTGTAGTGCTCAGCAAAGGCTTCATAGTTGTCATTGAGTGTTGGTTCATCGCGGTGCGTTTTGATCACGGCGGATTTCAGATTGTCCGGTACCATGGCAGCCGGTGCACCACCGAAATAGTGCAGCGCACGCTCGCAGCATGCGATGAAGTCCTCGACGCGCTGTGAGGCCACCGCTTCCACGTAGGTGTACTGGCTGGCTGGCAGGATGGCAACGAAGCATTCCGCTTCGACGCATTGGCCCGTGTCCGGATCGATCATCGGGATCTTCTGACCCGTGAAATCGACAAACATCTTGTCACCGGCCTTGTGCTCCAGATGCATCGACGGCTTTGTTCTGGGCTTCCACAGATTATAGTGGCGATAGAACGTTGTCTTGCCGAAGCCATCAGGATGCTGCTGCGTGTAGTCTTCGTACAAGCGGCCTTGCGTCATGCCTCGCTTACGCAAGCGCTTGTCATTGCTCTGGATAAACGTGTGCAGCACGGCAACACGTGCGTCCATCTCCTGCGGCGGCTCCTGACAGAACAAACGCTCCAGCGCTTGGTCATTGTGCTGCTCCAGGTCCTCGAGCGTGAAACCCAGATGCTGCACGTGGGCGATATACTTCGTGACGGTGTTGCGTGATACGCCCGTCATCGTGCTGATCTGAAGCTTGCTCCTGCCGCGCAGGTGCAGCTTCAGTACTTGTTTGAGTTTACTCATTGCGATTGGTGTATTTGCCATGATCAGCCTTTCTTTGAACGTGATGTTCTCGGAATCTGCTGATCCGGTCAACCAATCTTCCTATCGTATCACGTGCAGCGTTGCGTGCCTGGTCTACGAAATGCACTGCTCACTTTGACGCGGAATCCACTGCTCACTTTGACGCGGAATTCATTGCTCACTTTAACGCGGAATTCATTGCTCACTTTAACGCGGAATTCATTGCTTACTTTGTGGCGGAATTCGTTGCTCACATTGGGCGGATTTTCCAACTTAGGTGAATCCTCAATCTCCATCAACGAGCGATTTAGGAAGTCTAAAGCATTCTCAACTAGGCTCTTGAATTGATTGTCGTAAAGCACGGTAACTTTCCGATACGTTGTGTTTTAGGCTGTCATTGCGTAATAGCTAGCGAAAGTAGCTAGGTCGTAATGATCAATAGGGTCAAAGACCTGAAGTCCGAAGTTTCTATGAATCTGGTACGTGTTACATGTGTCGGCGCTGAGATCGCTTTCTTTATCAGCGTCATCAAGGAATGCTGTCAAATCTCTGCGTTCAGGCGTAATATGTAGACGATACTGATCTTGAGGACTAGTGGAAGGGGGTACTTTTGTCCGACGTTTCCAGTCTATAGACTTAATCCCAAATTAGGTTCATTAATCGTAGGCACACATTGAGCGCATTGGACTCGATAATCAAATGGGCAGCGGAAGACACTCCTGCATGGATGAGTGACGCCGTTCGCCGCCTGCTCACGTTCTCCGAATTAACGGATAATGACAGACAAGACCTCTTGTCCATGGTATTGAACGCGCATGGCCTAAGTGCTTATGCCACAATCAATGTACCTCCTCTTCGCGTGAGTTTGGGACAGGTCTCCGGCGCGCCTGTTGTCAGATCAAACGTAACACTCAAAGCACTAAAGGACCTTCGAAGCATTAACATGATTTCTGACGGTTCATTCATTCCATTTGGCCACGCGGGATTGACGGTCATATATGGTGAGAACGGTTCCGGCAAATCAGGCTATGCCCGTGTGCTCAAACGAGCGTGTCGAGCCCGAGACACAAAAGAAACTATTCTGCCGAACATATTTGACGAGGGTTCGGTGTTGCCTGCGGCAGCAACCATAGTTTATTGCCAGGATGAGGGTTTGGACAAAGAATACCGATGGCAGGACGGTATCGCCAGTCCAGACATCCTTATGAACGTCACAGTATTCGATTCGAAATGTGCGCGGGTGATCGTCGATGAGAAGAACGATATCATATATCTGCCATATGGCGCCCATGTCTTTGAGGAACTAGCGAGGTTAATGAGTTGGCTCAGAGCCCAGTTGGGGTCTCTGGCTCCGGATCCCTCATTGCCCTCGTATTCTGACATTGCGATGGACACAACTACTGGGCGGTCTGTGAACGAGATCACTCACGCGACGACTGAGGATGAGCTAACGAGCCTCGCGAACTGGACGCTGATTGACTCGGAACGATTGATTGCTGTGGCGAACCAGATTGCTCTGGCGGAATTGAACGATCCTGCCAAGGTAGTGCTGTCTACGCGCAGTTTAGTGCAAAGAATAAAACATCTGCGCGACTATGTATTCGAGCTTGTCCACAATCTTTCCGATGACGCAGTAACTGCGCACAATTTGTTAGTCGTACAAGTCAACGAAGCCGAGAACGCTGTAAAAATCCTTTCTATTGAAGGACTGGATGATGAACCATTAAGTGGTGCAGGTCAGACAGCTTGGGAAATGCTATACCAAGCTGCAAAAGAATACTCAGTGGCCCAGGCATACCCAAGTCTGGATTTTCCGTTTGTTGGTGACGCGAGCAGGTGTGTCTTCTGCATGCAGCTACTGGACGAAGAGGGGAAGGATCGCCTGAGTCGTTTTCGAACATTTGTGGACCAAGAAACCAAGGTGAAGCTGCGTGCCGCAGAGGTTTTGCTTCAATCCGTAATTGAGGTTGTGAATAAACTTGTTATGCATCCTGCGGCTGGAGCCTGCAATGATACAATAGCCGAAATAACGCAATTGAACGCGACTGCTGCTAAATCAACCAAGACCTACCTAGATGAACTTATCATTCGGCACGCACAAGTATTGTTACAATTGGATCGGCAGGTGGTCAATGAATTTCAAACGCTTTCTACAAATCCAACGATAGAACTGGACAAACTAATTGATACGCTGGAAAGGGATGCGGTGAGTGCTGAAAAGAATTCACAACCGGAACAGATGGCGAGTCTCAAATTAGAGAAAGCGGAACTTGCAGCGCGCCAATCCTACTTCACAAACCTTCTCAGCTTTCTCAAATACAAGACCGCGTTACATGCAAAATACAATTTTGACCAAGCCATTGCAGCTTTAGATACGACGCAGATTACGAGGAAGGGTAAGAGTATCATTAAGGATGCCTTAACGCCGAACCTGAACGAAATGATACAAGCCGAACTCTTAGCCCTCGGGGCGCAGCAAATTCCTCTAAACATACGTCCAATCGGAGTCGCAGGTGAGACCCATCACAAACTTGGACTTGACGGTGTAAGAAGTGGACTAAACCCAGATTTGTCGAATGTCCTTAGCGAGGGAGAAGTAAGAGTAGTGGCTTTGGCTGGCTTTCTATCTGAGGTAATCTCAGGAGATCATTCTTGTCCTATTATTCTAGACGATCCGGTTAGTTCACTCGATCATCGCTATCGTAGGACTGTAGCTGCTAGGCTTGCGCGTGAGGCTGAACGTCGCCAAGTAATTATTTTTACCCACGATATAGCATTTCTCTTAGACCTACAGTCAAACGCGGAATCAACGCAAGTAGGATTCAATGCGCTGACCGTCAGTTGTCAAAGCTATGTAGTTGGTTTGAGTCAAAAAGGACTTCCTTGGCATGCAATGCCAGTCGTGAATCGGATTGAATCCTTAAGGGAACGCCTAAAGTCGTTCCAGGCGCTGTACACCGATGATCAAAATGCATATGATTGTAAGGCAGCTATCACATATAGTCTGCTCAGAGAGGCCTGGGAAACAGCAATCGAAGAAGTATTGCTGAACAAAGTGATTGTAAGACATTCAAGTGACATTAAAACTCAGAGTCTGCGTGAGGTTGAAGTAACCACTGATCAATACAAAACAATTCACATCAATATGTCGAATTGTTCGAAGTGGATGCTGGGTCATGCCATGTCTACAGCGTCCAATGTCCACCGCCCTTCGCCTAGTGACTTTCTTCGCGACATGGACCAGCTTCAGGAGTTTGTGAAAGCATGCAAGAAAGCACGGAGTCGGATCGATGAGGAACGCAAGCTAGCGATATCAGTCGATCGACCCGCAATTGGGTAGTATCTCCAAGGCGATTTCAGGACTACACAGGCCGACGACAAAGAATCTATTTCACATCACAGGCTGTTTTACATTTCATTTATGAACCCAACACAAGGACTGCAAGATTTAACGTTGTTCAAGCATCTTCTTAGCGTGTGTAGTCCCTTTGCACCGCATATAGTGGAGGTTTACAATGAAATCAAGGATGTCCTTAACACCCGAATTCCACATGTATTCCCCCACTATACACTTCACGACACAAGTCACTCTTTTAGGGTGATCGAGTACATGAGCGAAATCGTCGAAGACTACACAAAGCTCAGTGACCTCGAAATTGCTTTACTTATTTACTCTGCGCTTTTGCACGACATCGGTATGGCAGTTAGTCAAGTCGATATTGACGACATCAAATCGGGTGCTTTCGTTCATAGCAGTGCGAAATACTCGGCAATGAAGACATTGTGCAGCGGCGATGAAACGATCGCGCTTCAAGAGTATGTGAGAATGATTCATGCATCTCTGTCTGCTAAGTACATACGCGAAGTATTGAAAGGAAGATTTACAATACCCGGATTATCATCAATAGACTTTAATGTGGATCTAGCACTGATCTGCGAATCACACACCGAGGGCTTCGATTGGATACGTCAAAGGTTGAACCTGCATAGCGTAAAAGGTGATTACCCATATAATTCACAATACGTCGCATGTATACTTAGGCTCGCAGATATACTAGATATTGATAGTAATCGGACGCCATATCGTCTGTACAAACTGATCGATCCTCAGGGGATTAGCAATGCAGAGTGGAAACAGAATTTCACGATATCAAATAACAAGAAGATTGTCGTCAATCCCACAACGTCACAGAAAAGAATCGTCTTTCATGGAGAGTCAAATAGTGCTGGCATTCATAGAAAAATCCTTGTTTATGCAAGCTGGGTAGAAAGTGAATTCACGGATGCAATCGAGTTAGTGGCGGGAATGGCAGACCGATACGCACTATTCTTTAATGATAAGCCTGACGTGTTCATTACCCCAATCGGCTACACATTTTCGGACTACAGAATGACGCTCGAATTCAAGGCAATCAGTTCCTTATTAATGGGCGAGAAAATCTATGGAGACAAGACACTAGGCTTAAGAGAATTGATTCAAAATTCGATCGATTCGTGTAAGCTACGACAGGAAATAGAGGCTCAGAGCTACGAATTTGGACAAGATGAATACCGTCCAAAAATTAAGGTTATCCTCGATAAAAGTAGAAACCAAGCCATTGTTAAAGATAACGGCACGGGAATGTCGATGGCGATCATCAAAAAGCATTTTCTCAACATAGGTGTCTCGTATTATAAATCGCGAGAGTTTATTCTTAAAGAACACGAGTATAAGCCAATTGGTAACTATGGCATCGGATTCCTTGCATGCTTCATGCTGTCAAGTGAGGTGATGGTCGCAACTAGGCACTACCGTTCACGCAACAAGTATCTGATACAGTTAGAAAGTGGAAATGAGTGGACCTCATTGACAGAAGTCGAAGACCTTGAGTTTGACGGAACTGAAGTAATCTTAAGCTACACGGAGTTCATTAAGGCGTTTGAGCACAAAGTACAAGCTGTGAAAGCCTTCCTAATGAAATACTTTATAACCGATGGAATTGAATTTGAGTTAATAGACAGAATGGAGAAGGTCGTGCATCCGGTATCAAATCCAATTGAGCGTACAGTACCTGAGAAAGGTAGCCTCGTACCAATTCAACTTCGTGATTATCTCATCGATTTTGAAGGGCTAGCTTTCATCAAGCGACGGAGTCGCTTTATTTCAAAGTTTGAAGAAATTGACTTTTATGGCACCCTCTACCGATACGACGATGAAGATGGACTGGTTGAAGTAGATGACTATTCAAGTCTAAGAATATCAGACTACTTGAACGGCAATGAAATCAAGTATCTGGCTATACCGCTAGTAGATGGAGATACGGAGCGTGATTACCTGAATGGGTTGAAATTCACCGAAAATGATGTCGAAGAAGTAATTGAGAAAATGGACCGTGACATGACTTGGATATCAATCATCGTGCCACAGGAAAATCAAAGTCAACTTATTACTCAAACCTTGAGTAAGGGTGATTACTTGTTTGACAATCTAGGGTTCGCAGATTTGGTGGCGTTAGGTCATTCGAAGGAATGCACGACAAGAGCGTTTGAAAAAACAAAATCACTATTTGAAGGGCGAATAAACGAGCTATACCTCCCCTTCGAGACTAATGACAACGTACACCATTACTGGAGGCCAGATGATAATAGGTGGGAATTATTCATAAGAAACGTCCTCATAAAGGATTTCAAATATCGGATCCCAATAACGGCAGGGGTATTTGAGATTGTTTCAATTGTTGCGAATATTCATTCACGCAAGGTTATCCCCGATGTGTCGAGAAATAATATCGACAGCAAAGCTAGTGACATGATAGGGTCAGCGGTTGCAAAAGCAATTCACAACGGCGCACTTACGGCTCTCTCACTGACTTCCGATGAAAATGCTACACTAAGCAGATTTATTGAAGAATACTATGGGCATGTGGCAGATTTAGTATAACTGTACTACGACCCAATCTTCTCGCTCTTCGTGCTAGCTAGTCGAATACCATTCGGTACCTGCCAACGATATCTGAACACATTGATTCAAGAATTTAACACTTCTTTTGGATCTTCAACAGGTTTGTTAACCCAGACAGACACCGGCACAAGGTGGTGCTTCGGACTACCGTTGACAAATCGTTCAGGATGTGCGGAGAATGCCGTTGTCAGCACCTTCTGGCGCTTACGAATGACGAGGTCGGCTTCTGCGTGATGCACCATTGCAGGCGTGAGCATCGCCAGACCTGAATGATACATGTGGTAGTTGTAGGCGTCGAAGAATTCCGTGCAGAATGCCCGAGCATGTTCGATGCTTTCGAAGCGCTCAGGAAATGCAGGTGAATACTTCATGGTTTTGAACTGGCTCTCGCTGTACGGATTGTCATTGGAGCAGTACGGTCGTGAGTGGCTTTTCGTGATGCAGAGTTTGACGTACAGATCACTCACATCACCCGATCGCATCACGGATCCATTGTCCGCATGAATGGTGAGCTGCTCGGGCAGAATGCCTTCGCGTGCACACGCCTGATCGATCAACAGACAGGCCAGGTCTTCCTGTTCACGGTAGGCCAGCAGCCAGCCCACGACCAGGGCGGCGACTGAACATGTCGAGCATGACATACAGGTTGTAGTACGCGCCTTTCTGTGCAGTCTTGAGCTTCGTGATATCCCACGTCCAGACCTCACAGGGTTCGTGTGCTACGAGCTCGGGTTTGCTGTACGCCGGATGCCGTGCAGTGCGCCGACGATCACGAGCCTGCGTGAGTAATGCAAGCACACGATAGAAGGTACGCTCACTACAGAGGTACGAACCCTTGTCCAGCATACTTGCGACGATCGTGCCTGGAGATTGATCGACGTACTGTTCGCACGTGAGCAGTTCGATGGCTTGTGTTTTCTCTTCCTCGCTAAGTGCACGTGCAGGTCGCGGTCGTGGTTTGCGCTCCGTCTGTACGCGTGGTGTGAGCCGTGCATAGTATGTCGTGCGTGGCATAGCCAGTTCCTTGCATGCCCGACGGATGCCAACGCGTTGGCCAAGGGTTGTGATCTCGTCCATCAACGCTCCTCGTCCTGTAACTCGGTTACTCCCAGCAGTTGCGACACTTTTTTTTGGACCTCGATGATGAGCTCGGCGTGCTCAAGCTTGCGCTGCAGTCGGGCGTTCTCACGCGTCAACCGTGCAAGCTCCTGTTTCGTATCAGGACTCATCGTTGCCTTCGGGCCGCGCTTCGGAACAGCGACGACACTGTTGCGTTGCTTCCTCCACTGAGCAACCTGCTTACTGTACAATCCCTCGCGCCGTAGAATTCTGCCCGACTCTCCGTGCTTGCATGTATCAAGCTCTTGCAGAATTGCTTTGATGTATTCCGCACTAAACGTGCGACGACCTGTCTTCTGTACCACTTCCGTACTGCGTTGTTCTACACGATCCAACGTGCCATTGACAACGATTGCTTCGGTCTTCATCCTGCCTCCTGTACGACCTCAATTTGTAGCTTAAATTACACTACGCTTTGTGTACACAGAATCGTTGGCAGGGAGGGTTCCCACTCAAATAGAGTCAACGCTGGAATGAGCCGTTAACTATCTTTGCACTTGAACGAATGATAGACTTTGCATGACCCATCTCACGTGAGTAGTGCAAGCCGCCGGCCTAATGAATTTTATGCCTACGAAGGCAAGCAAGCTCTCCAAAACTTCTGATGACTCTCTGGCGATCTATTAAGTCAGCCTCGAAAATATACTCTGCATTTGTCAGGCTTATCCAACACAAATGTGTTGTATAAGAGAGAAGATGTTGCGATTATAAGTGAGTTAGCAGAAATTTTACCAAACCGACAAATAAAAAATAGAATTATGACAACTGAAGAAAAACCAACAAAGGAAACATTTGAAAAATGGCACAAAGACCCCAAATATTGGAAGTGGGGAATTTTTTATTTCAACAAATCCGACAAAAGAATTTTTACGCCTAAACGGAATAAATATTTAGGTTGGACAGTAAATATTGCAAATCCAATTTCGATAGTTGCATTAGTTGCTGTTCTGGCCATTATTTACACAATATCCCAATACTTAAAATCACTTTAAAATGAAAAAAATAACATTAATATTATTGACAAGTCTTTTCTCTTTGACCGTTTTTGGACAAGATATTATAGGACAATGGAATGGAGCATTAAAAGTTCAAGGAACACAAATGAGACTTGTGTTCAATATCACCAAAACAGACAATGGTGTAAGTTCAACAATGGACAGTCCAGACCAAGGAGCAAAAGGAATTCCTACGACAACTACAAGTTTTGAAAATTCAATTTTAAAAATCACAATTGCAAATGCAAAAATTGAATATGAAGGAACATTGGGTAAAGACAACATTATAGTTGGGACGTTCAAACAAGGTGGACAATCCTTTCCAATGAATTTATCAAACGAAGTTATTGAAAAAGAAAAACTTGTAAGACCGCAAGAACCAACAAAACCATATTCTTACTATTCAGAAGACATAACTTTTGAAAATAAAAATGCCGGAATTAGTTTAGCAGGAACATTGACATTACCCAAAAAAGACGGTGTGTTTCCTGTTGTGATATTAATAAGTGGAAGTGGTCCACAAAACAGAGATGAAGAATTATTAGGACACAAACCATTCCTTGTTTTATCTGACTATTTAACAAAAAATGGAATTGCAGTTTTACGTTATGATGACCGAGGAACAGCATTATCAAAGGGTGACTTTAAAACTGCTACTTCTGCCGACTTTGCAACAGATGTAGAAAGTGCAATTTCATATTTGAAGACAAGGAAAGAAATAAATAAAAAGAAAATTGGTTTGATTGGACATAGTGAAGGCGGATTGATTGCACCAATGGTTGCTAGTAAATCAAAAGATGTAGCATTTATAGTTTTATTGGCAGGTACAGGAATTGAAGGCGACCAAATACTTTTACTACAACAAAAATTAATTGGAAAAGCATCAGGAATTAGCGAGGAAGATTTACAAAAAAATGAAATTGAGAATAGAAAAACATTTGATATTGCAAACAAATCAATAAATCTAGAACAATTAAATAATGACTTGACTATCTACATTATGCAGTCATTAAAAGACAATCCAAATTCTAAAAAACCACAAGGAATGAGCGATGAAGATTTTGTAAAATTACAAGTCAAACAAATTGCTAATCCTTGGATGCAATATTTTATAAAGTATAATCCTGCACCAGCTTTGGAAAAAGTGAAATGCCCAGTTTTAGCAATCAATGGAGAAAAAGATTTACAAGTGCCACCAAAAGAAAATTTGGAAGCAATAGAAAAAGCATTGACAAAAGGTGGAAATAAAAAAGTAACAATAATAGAATTACCAAATTTAAATCACTTGTTTCAAGAATGTAAAACAGGTTCACCAGAAGAATATGCGACAATTGAACAGACTTTCTCACCGACAGCTTTAAATGAAATATTAAAGTGGTTACAAACACAAACGAAATAGAAACTTCTGCTAACAGCACCGCTAAGAAATTGGCGCGGGCTGCAGTGGTTAAATGAAGCTTGGTGCTTCGTCTAAAGTTTTGTGGTTTCCGACAGTTTTGTGCTTCGTAATCACTAACTTCTTATAGCTGCAAACCGTTACGGGTACCGGACTTTATTTATGGCGACGGAGTATGATTCAACCAACTAATTTAGAATGAACCTTGCTTGACACTGAGTGGGTGCCTTTACAGGCTTTCATACATACACCGCCACTATAAGGCCCCTTTCAACGGCCTTCGGCATTGTAAGCATATGGAAGGGATATTGGAACTGCTACGATGTACTATGCCCGTCCGTTAGTTCGGATGTCGCCGCAAAGTATCAGCGTTTGAGCAATTGTTCACGGGCAATGAGCTCGTCCATAACCTTCAGGTCAGCCATCCATTTCACAAGGTCTGGAGCGGGTCTAATGAAGTAGTTGGTAGCAAGTATCAAAACATAGTCTCGCGGCTCACGATCAGGGCCAAACTATTTAGTTGTCCCTTTCTGATGAGTGAAATGCATCTTACATCCAGCACGCACCTCGAAATCCATTCGGTCGCGTAGCTCGTTCAATATGATTGCCGCATTTGTCATATTTAACGGACGTAAATCGGCGGTCCCAGCACGGTCTTCTAAAACCTGGCCTATGGACATCAGCTGATCAACCGGAAATAGGCGTAGAAGTAGCCCAAGTTCGCGATAAGGTGTAGGTGCATTTGGACCCAGTTTTAGTTCGCGTTCGCGTGCGTCTAGACTGTCTACTAGCGTCGGTATAGCCTCGATGAAACGTGTGAGGTTTTCCCTTGCTAGGACTGTGGCGTCCCAGTGATTTCCCAATAGGCTCAACTTCCTAGGCCTGTTGTTGTCAACTACCTGGAGTTCTTTCGGTCTATCAGTAGTACCATAAGTCTCACCTAGGAGCCATCTATACTGATATAGTTGTCCCTCTAAAGGAACGAGCTGACGCTGACGTCTGAACTCCAACGACACGGCCTCAAAGTGTTCACGAAGTTCTTGTAATTCATCGAGCGTCTGCGCATTCGTAATGTGCTTACTCATGTCGGGAATAAACTCGTCAGCAATGCGAACCGACAAATCCTGAATGATCTGTTCCTGCTCGAGAGAAAGGAAATACTCAGGTGCCGCTTTGTAGTTCATCATGTCGAATCTACTGGCGTATTGGGGGAGCATTTTCGAAAAACCGTCACCTGTACCGTCACCTGAAAAAGCAAAATCCCTGTAACTCGTTAGAACTACAGGGACTTAGATTTTTTCGAAGTAGCGGGGGCAGGACTTGAACCTACAACCTTCGGGTTATGAGCCCGACGAGCTACCAATTGCTCCACCCCGCGATAGGGACTACAAAGATAGCAAAAAGGGGACGACTGGCAAGGAGTCACGGGGCTTGGCATTATTGTGTAGTATTGACTCAATACTTAGGGGAGGTGTATCATGGTTAACAGATTCGACTTTGGCAGTTTCATTAGGTGCTTGACGTTGCTCGCATTGGGGCTGTGTGTTGGGTGTTCGGTTGCACCCACGACGCCGGAATATCTTGATGAGAATATTATCTACGGTAGGGTAGTGTTAATCGATGAGTTTGGAAACTACGTCTCGAAGTATTCCACGTCGACTGTTACGGCAACAGTTGGTCTGAAAACCTTTTTTGTAAGTACTCCTTCGTACTATACTGAAGAGTTCTGGGGGATGGTGAATCAGCCTCCAGGTGTTTACACCATAGAGGCGTCGAGAAGCGACGGGTATTCTGGACAGCCTAGTGGTGCCGTCGGAACGGTGATGGTCGAATACACAGGAAAGGGGAAGTTAGTGACGCCCGATATTCGCCTTTGCAAAGACATTAGCCCTGAGATGGTAAGTCATGCGGCACTTCAACTATTAGAGTTCTACAGATCGCCACCTGCAATCCTGATCTCTTTCTATTCAGAGCACGTGGGCGATTGGGAATACACGGTTCACGTTACGGCCGACTCAAACACCGGGTGCAGCGACGCGATAGCTTCGATGAGCAGTCGACTGAACAACCTCACCTCTGAAAAGTTGACGTTGAACGCATCGGAGTTGTACCCTAAACTCCGGGCACTCTATGGCGATACGTTGGAACGTCAGCAATTGTATTTGCAACTTCGACCGGCCTTCATCAAAAACGGACAAGCCCAGTGTTTGCCACCATTGAACGTTCCTCTGAAATTCTAAGCCCCCTCATCGACCCTTACGTACAGTCGATTTCTTTGCCGTAGTACTTTTTGCTGCGACCTTCTTTGCTGCGACCTTCTTAGCTGCGATTTTCTTCGACGCCGGCTTGGTCTTCGTCGATACCGAGATCTGCTCGGTTGGTGTGATCTTGTACGCCTCTACAAGCATGCCCTTGAGCGTCGGTAGATGTATGTCTGAAAGCTTTTTGATGTGAAGGCATCCGCCGCTCGCAGAATGCTTGCTAAGTTTAGCAAGGCTGTCGCCCAGACGTCGCATGTCGCACAAGAAGTAGATGGTCATGTTGCCTTTGCGCGGGGCGAAGCCGAGCCGGAACCAATCGCCTTCTCGGCCACTGGCGCCCTTGTAATGCAGATTGCCATGTTCTTAGCCTATGTGGAGGGTGTGATTGTTTGTGTCCGCCTGGGACGGGCTATGTGTGTTTGCCGAAGTCGGGTTCGCTCATTGCCGAGATTGCGATGAGCTCTTTCAATACCGACATGTCGATGTCCGATAGGCGCTTGATGTAAATACAACCAACGCCGGTTTTGTATTTGCCAAGCCGTTCGAGGTAGGGGACTCGCGATGATGCATCGCATGTAAGATAGAGCGAGATGGCAGCCTTGCGCGGTGAAAATCCCATCATGCACGTGTCGCCCTCGTGTCCGCTGGCGTATTTGTAGTGCACGCTGCCGAAGCCGATGATACTCGGACCCCACATGCGGGGCTTCTCTTTTGTAGCGGCGCGCATCATCTTAACCAAGGTTAACGAATCGCTGCGCTTGGTTTCGTCATCGAGTGCTGCGATGTATTCGTCGACACTCACTTCGGTCGGTTTTGTTTTTTGTTCTGCCATCATCAAACCTACAGGTGTTTTATTACAAGCAACTTAAGTGCGAGGTGCGAAGAATCATACTACTTAACAACTCCCGTTGCGTGGATAACGTGGGTTGGTGTAATTGCATGCTTCACTCTGGAGGGTAGAGAAAAAGCAATTGTGACGTTGTTTGAAGGGACCCGACTTTCTTTCCTGACGATGTAATCTGAACCTGGTACAACGTGCGCGTGATGTCTATATCGGCATTGCCTGTCGAAGAAATCTGCTGACGTATATGCAGTGGAATGTTCAGGGCTCCGTTATCAGCTTGCTTCCAGGACTGGTAAAAGACCGTCTGCTGCGTACTGTCAAGTACTCGAATGCTGCATTCAATAGAATCTGCTACCCACTTCGAGCTATAGAGCAGTATGCTGTCTGAGACCGCATCGTAAAGAACGACACCTGCCGAATCGGCGGCAGAAAAAAATGCTGCATCGAGCCATGTAATGGGAATAGCAGCTTGTTGAGAGACAAAGTCCAGCACCAGAGAATTGCCAGCCGCATCAGCCAATGGAACGTTAGTCTGTGCTACTGGCCATGGTTTGAGCAGACTATAATCGACCGTAAGCGTTTGCCCGGCTATTGATGCTATTGGACGGTAGATGTGGCCCCCTTCATCTGTTAAATGTACCTCTAGGTTTAAGCCTTGATGGTCGAGCCCTCGAAAATCTACCAGTATCAGTGCATCTAGCCATGACGTGTCGTTCGAAACATCGGCGCCCCATCCTCGTGCGTAGTCGCGCAACTCTCGACGCGCAGCGTCGCCCCCTCGCTCTAGCGGCCCCGTAGCCGGAGTGCCACATCCACAAAGCACTATTATTGCAAGAAGAGCGAGGGTAGTGGGACGGAATATATTCGTTGGCAAACTCTGCATACTATAATGAAGTTTACGATGTGTCTTTGTAGGACTTTGCTGGTTGCAAATGTGCTGCTGATGGTCTTGTTTTTCGGACAAGTCCGAGCGCAAAATGCACAGATTGCGGTTTCGGCAGGCATGTCGCACGTGAACAACGAGAACGTGCTTTCTATAGGCACTCAACTGCGGTACGTTTTTGAGAGTCCGCTGGTTGTGGGCTTGCGGACGACATCCTCGTTCTTGGTACCGCTTCGGATTGAGGCCTCTAGGGAAGGTGTTATCGAGTCAGAAACCACCGACGGAACGTCAACAGTAAACTCGTTAATGCTTGACGTCGGCCTGAAGCACGAGCTAGATCAATTCGTTATGATGGCAGGCATTTCTGTTGGTGGGGTGAATGTTGCGCACCAACGCAGAGGAATTCTGTTCACGTATTCAGAGACGTTGTCGCAGCCATCTTTTGCAATTGGTTCTTGGGCTGCATTGCAGTACCGCTTTCAAAACAGTTGGTTTGTTGGGGTGGGAGGCACCTACGACTACTCTGCCCATAGACGCGTGATTGGCACAAACTCAGCAACAGGCCTTCATCTGGATGCCATCTTTGCTGGTCCGCGTGCACACGTAGCAGTGACTATCGGGAAAGACCTAGGCGTACCGAACATAAACGATACCTCACATTATCACCTGTGGTTGTTAGCACCGGTAGCGTCGACGCATCCTTTTTCTGAAGACAAGTTCAATGAGTTCAACCCTGGTTTGGGTTTGCACATGCGGTTCGATCACAACACACTAACATGGTTCTTAGAAGCAGGGGCATATCAATATTCATTGTCCGATTTAGCGTCGTATGCCGGTGGTGGCGTATACGTCGACATCGTTAGCGACTGGCTAAAACTTGGTCTTTTTGGCGGTGTACTTGTCCTAAATAGCGGCGGAAGTCTGCTAGTTACCCCCGCCCTAGCGCCACGACTTACCGCAGATGCCGCATTTGGGTCAGTCAGCCTCCATTTCATCCCCGATGGAGTCCAAAGCGCATTCGGATTGACCGTGGCGTTGCCGTTGTGGTGAATCGCAGAATGACGAAATGGTTTGCGCCGCTCTTCGCGGCGCTCCCGGAATGACGAAATGGTTTGCGCCGCTCTTCGCGGCGCAAACCGGAATCAGTACGTCGCTGTGTATAAATACCGCCACCCCCTAGGCCCTTGACAGACCTATCTTTGCGTGTATTCTTCGCATACTTCACATCCAATGAACATCTCGCATAACTGGCTCTCGGAGTACGTCGATCTTAAGGCCGAATGGACCCCTGCGCGCATCGCGCAGACCCTTACCGATCTCGGACTCGAAGTGGAGCATATCGATGACCGCGGAGCGACGCTGAAGGGCTTTGTGGTCGGACGTATCCTGACGTGCGAGAAACACCCAAAGGCCGATAAGCTGAGCGTAACGACCGTGGATGTTGGCGATGGCGTCGTGCGTACGATTGTTTGCGGGGCGGCGAATGTGGCGGCCGGACAAACAGTACCGGTTGCTCTAGAAGGGGCTGTCGTTCCGACAGGGGGCGGCTACACGATTGCTCGCCGCGTGCTTCGTGGCGTTGAGTCGCAAGGAATGATTTGCTCGAAAGCCGAACTCGGACTCGTAGCCGATGTCGATGGCATTTGGGATATGGTCGACGATGAGTCGACAAACCACAACGGTCCGTACGCAGTCGGTACTCCACTCGCAGTCGGCACTCCGCTGGCAGACGTGCTGGGATTTACTGACATAGTTTACGATGTAGCAATTACGCCAAATCGTGCAGACGCACTTTCGCACATCGGCATAGCGCGCGACCTGCAGGCGTACATGCATGTACACGAAGGCAAGGCGCTAGATCTGAAACGTGGACGCATTGATTCTACAATGTCGAAGCCTCGCGCCGGTAGTTCGAATCAACATGATCAAGAAACATCTGGTTCTACTGACGTTAACGTAGATCTCAAGAACACAACGCTTTGTCCGCGATACATCGCGCAGCGCATTACAGGCGTGCGTGTGCAACCGTCGCCGCAGTGGATGCAGGACCGCTTGACTGCAATCGGATTACGTCCGCGCAACATCGTGGTCGATGCCACCAACTACGTTATGATGGAATACGGACAGCCCCTGCATGCATTCGATTTGCGTGCATTGGTGTCAAACAGTGACAGCACAACGTCAGCAATGGTCGGCACAAATAAGATTTCAGAAAATCTTCTGCCGTCGATTATCGTGCAGACTGCTGCCGAAGCATACGCTGGCAAGCCAAAGCCTTGGAAGTTCACGACACTCGATAGCAAGCAGCGCGAATTGGACGATGACATGTTGCTTATCTGCAAAGCATCGGGTCCGGTTGGCATTGCAGGCGTCATGGGCGGCGAGAACTCCGAGATTGCCGACGACACAACCGACATTGTTCTAGAGAGTGCGTTCTTCGCACCGTCATCGATACGTCGCACGGCAAAAAAACTTTCGCTGAATTCCGATGCATCGTATCGCTTCGAACGTGGCGTCGATATAGGCGCACTTGCCGAAGCATGCGCGCGTGCAGCGCAACTCATCTGCGAGTTCGGTGGAGGTGTTTCGCAAGACTCAGGCGAAGCAACTAAGCCTGTAGCCCACACGCAAGTTGATGTGTACCCATCTCCGGCTCAACCGTCAACGGTCGATGTGCGCTACGAGAAGATGCGTAGCGTAAATGGCGTAGACATTTCGGACGAGACGATTCATAAGATGTGTATAGCAGTCGGACTTGTCGGACTCGATGCTACAAAGGTGGGTCGGTTATGGCAAGTGCCGTCGTATCGCGCAGACATTATCGACGAGATAGACGTGGCCGAAGAAGTAATGCGCCTATACGGAGTGAACAACATTCCGTCGTCGACGCACGCGCGCGTTGCATACGGCACTCCCACGCGAGCGAACACGACTGAGCCGAACGCCACTGATACGAACACCACTGATACGAACACCACTGATACGAACACCACTAGTGCTACGTATCTCGTGTCGCGCGAGCACATGAACGTTGCAGATGCTGTGCGTAAGGGGCTTGCGGCAAGGGGCTATGCAGATTGTGTGACGCATGTGCTGGGTGCTCCGGATGAACGGACGACGGTGAGGCTGAAGAATGCGATGGGCGTGGAGTTTTCGGCGCTACGGACGTCGTTGTTGCCCGGGTTGCTGCGTGTTGCTTCGAGCAACATGCGCCATGGTATGCAAGGTGTGCGATTGTTGGAGATTGGCAAGGTGTTTAATAGCGAAGCCGGCGGTATCGTTACTGATGCGACGAGTAAGAACCGTGCGAGTGAGGATAAAGCGACAGAATTCGGACTTCGTGAAACGCAGACGATGTGTATGGTGGCATGCGGACTTACAGATGCGCATTGGAGTGAGAAGCAGAAAGAAATCGACCTGTATGACATCGAAGGTGATGTGAAAGCGGCGCTTCGATTGGCCGGGATTGACATAACATTAGTAGCAGAAATACTGTCGGAAGAGGCCGCCGATTCGGCGATGTTTGCAAGTGCAAATTCGCTTTCGGTAGTGCATAACGGAAAGAAAGTTGGACGTGTCGGGCAACTGAATCCATCGTATGCCAAGAAATACGAGATTGAACGAACGGTTGTCGCAGTAGAGATTGACGTCAGATCGTTGGCCGCACAAACGCGGGAGTTCAGGAACGTGGGGATGTTTCCGGCGGTACGCCGCGACATTGCGTTTGTAGTAGGAGATGGGGTGTCCGCAGGAGCAATTATCGACGTAGCGCGAACATCGGGTACTGCGTTGCTGAAGGACGTTGACGTGTTCGATGTGTATAGAGATGATGCGCTCGGAAGTGGCAAGAAGAGTGTTGGTCTTTCGCTGACCTTCAGAAGTGATGAGCGAACGTTGGTCGATGCCGAAGTCGATTCGGCAGTGAACAGTATCGTTAACGCAGCAGCGTCTGTGCTGCACGCGCAAGTGCGCGGGAATTAAGGAGCAATCATGGGTCCAAGAAACCTACCACAAGAACAACCTCAGCAACTCTTTGAAGATGCACCCGATGCACAGGCACAGAAGGCGCAAGCAGAGCTCGAGGCCACCGTTCTTCGTTTCTGGGATACAGTGCGCAAGAGCGCAGACGTTATCGTAACACTTCGTCAGGAAAATGCAATCCTTCAGGCGCAAGTGCAGTCGCTTCGCAAGAGCGAAACAGAGCTGCAGTCGCGCGTGCAGGATTTTCTCGAACGCATTGCTGACTTAGAAACACGCATGAGTACCGCGCAGGGCTCGGTCGTTCATCATCAAGAGCAGATCGCATCACCTGCAATCGCACACGAGCGGCAGGTTGTGAGCAACGTCGAGGCAGCCCCCTACCAGCCAGACAATGACGAGTTAAACGCACGTGCACATGACGCAACCGAGCGTGCGCAGGAGTTGATGCTGGCCAGAGAGCTTGAGCATGAGGTTGAGGTACGCTCGCTTCGTAAGAACATCGATAGACTCGAGGACGAATTGAACAGATTGCAGAATGAGTTGAACGAAGCGCAGGGTCAGCTTACCGACCATAAGGTGATCTCGCAACAGCTTGCCTTTGTGCGCACCGAGCTCGAGGCTCGTACCAAGCTTCTGCAAGACTTGCAGATAACGCTCGAGGAAAACCGCAACCAGCGTCAGCTCGACATCTTTAGCTCTGTGGTTCAGCCAGGAATGGCACCTGCAGAGATGGTTGCTTTGGCTTCGCGACTGGATGTGCTTTCGGGACGCATCAGTTCATTGTTCGGAATTTCCTAACTTTACGCACACGATACACGCGAACATGACGATTATGTCGAAAGCAATCAGAGTAAATATTGGTGGAAAAGACCTCACCCTTCGTGGAGATAACGAAGAGAGGATTAAGAAGTCAGTACGGGAAGTAAATCTTCAAATTCAAGCATTGCAACAGTCGCTTAGGGAGCAGTCGACTCCGACGCTTTCGCTTCTAGCAGCTTTGAATATCGCCGAACGCTATCACGATGCCTTAGATCAGAACTCGCAAGACGTTCGATTCGTAAACGAGGAACTGGACAAAATGACACAGTACCTTGAACGAGCATGGCGACAGCCCCTTCCGTAGACCCGTAACGCAACTCACCACACTATTTATCTGGTCGAAAGACACCGTCAAGTCCACGTGCATCGATGCTTTGTCGCATCCGCTATCGGTACGCACGTTTGAAAAAGAACCGTACAATTTTTTCTTTGCTTGGGAACCAGGCTCTGACCATCAATGGCAGGCCTCACCCGTTGACTTCGTCTTTGGGAATAGCACAAGGCTGTTCAGTGGACGTCAGCGGTGGCCAGGATGGTACCCACCGTGCGCAGCCAACAGGTTCTTTTGCAACCGTTAAGTGGGGAAACCCGCCGATAGCGCGATGCGGCTCTTTTTTCATCTAAGGAGCACGCATGGACCCAACGATCGTTGCGGTGGCAATCGGTGCCGCCGTTGCCGTGGTCGGCTTTCTGATCACTTACATATCAGGGAAGAAACTCGCTGCCACAACACTGGCAACTGCAGAAGCAAGAGCTAAAGCGTCTGTCGAAGACGCCGCTAAAGAAGCTTCGGCCGTAAAGCGCGAAAAACTTCTCGAAGCCAAGGAAGAAATCCAAAAGCAAAAACGTCAGCACGAACAGGAACGTGAACAGAAAGACGTGAAGCTTAAGGGGCTTGAGAAGGAGCTGAAGAAACGCGAAGAAGGTGTCGAATCGAAATTCGAAGTCATCACCAAGAAAGAAAAACAACTCGCTTCACTCGAAGGTGAACTCGCCAAGAAGGCCAGCACCATCGATGGCAAGGTCAAAGAAATTGACGTCCTCGTAGACGAGCAGAACGAACGCCTAGAACGCATCACAGGCATGAGTCGCGACGACGCGAAGCGCTTCCTCATGGACAACATGGTGAACGAAGCGAAAGCAGCAGGTGCGCAACTCGTTAAAGATGTCCGCGACGAAGCAAAGATTAACGCCCGCAAAGAAGCACAGCGAATTGTCCTTATGGCAATTCAGCGCACCGCTTCAGACCACTGCGTAGAATCGACCGTGAGCGTTGTGAATCTGCTGAATGATGAGATGAAGGGACGTATCATTGGTAAAGAGGGACGCAACATTCGCGCCTTCGAAGCTGCCACCGGTATCGACCTTATTATAGACGACACACCAGAAGCAGTTGTCATCTCGGGCTTCGACCCGTTCCGTCGCGAGACCGCGCGCATTGCGCTCGAACGTCTTATGACCGACGGACGTATCCATCCGGCACGCATCGAAGAAGTTGTAGAGAAGGTGCGCAAAGAGCTCGAAGAAGAACTCATCCGCGTGGGCGAAAACGCTCTCATGGAGCTTGGCATTCACAACCTTCACCCAGAGATGGTGCGGTACATCGGCAAGATGAAGTATCGTTCGTCGTACGGACAAAATCTGCTTGCACACAGCATCGAAGTAAGCTTCTTAACAGGCATCATGGCCAACGAACTTGGTCTCGATGTAAACCTTGCGAAGCGCGCTGGTCTGTTGCACGACATTGGTAAGTGTATCGATCGCGACATCGAAGGTCCACACGCCTTACTCGGCATGGAACTCGTAAAGAAGTACAAAGAACATCCACTCGTTGTAAACGCCGTTGGTGCTCACCACGACGACATCGAAATGGAATCGCCCATCGCAGTACTCGTTCAATCCGCCGATAGCATCAGCGGATCACGTCCGGGCGCTCGCCGCGAATCGCTCGAGAACTACATCAAGCGCCTTCAGCAGCTCGAAGAAATCGCAACATCATTCGCAGGCGTTACAAAGACCTACGCCATCCAGGCTGGTCGCGAAGTCCGCGTGATGATCGAACCCGAACGTATCGACGACTTGCGCGCCGATACACTGGCCAACGACATCGCAACGCGCATTCAAGACGAAATGGAATACCCGGGACAGATTAAGGTCACGGTAATCCGCGAACGTCGGAGTGTTGCAATAGCGAAGTAGTACACTCACCCCCAACCCCCTCTCGCTAAGCGAGAGGGGGCAAGAGGAGAGTTGTGAAATCACAAAAAAGGCCACCAGTTTTAACTGGAGGCCTTTTTTTTATGGGCGATGATTTGCTCTCGTATCCCTTTGACGAACCCATCCCGCGAAAATAAGGAGGACGGATCGTGAATAATCCAAAACCAAACCAGCCAACTCGTATTATTGATTTGGTTCATCCGGAGCGATTAATTCCGATAAACCATTTGGTGCTTGGAACCTGCCGACCGCCATCAGTGCTTCAGCCAAGTACGCCAAGAGTTGGTTATTGTCATAGTCCTTATTAGGTCTATCAGTATCGAGAATGTTAAAATGGGCGGGATTTCTAGTACAGAATCCATACCGCTCCTGACAGTCTTGCAAATCAATTGGACAGGCGTGTTGCTTGTCGTTACCCTCTTTGTAGTAATCCTTCGCTTCTTAGGAATATCTTTTTGAGTCTTTTTGAAATCGTTGTTAATCGCATTAATCTGACTCAAGCTAAACTCAAGGATGCCCTCAAATCCTCGATACTTCGGACCAAATTCATCGTGGTAATATCGCTCAATCTGGTCCCTAGACAACTTACCTTCAATACTCACGGACGCACGAATCGGAAACGCCATCAAATCAAAAAAATCACCATTGATCTGAATATCCGTCTTAAACACTCCGTACAGTAATTTTTGCGTGTTTGGATCCATCCTACTCTGCCGAGCAAATCTCAGTAACAATCTTCCTAAAGTTGTCGATAGTCTCTACCTCGTATTCCTTATCTCTATTTGCAAGATTGATTTGATCGTTCTTGAATTGCACCCTGTGCAGTTTATTTTCCGAATCGCGGAATTGAACAACGATTTCACCAGTATCACCGTGCCACAGAAATCCAGCTTTGATTGGCATAAGAGCATTCAATACCTCAAGGCTTGTTCGTAGTAGCTTGTCGTTGCGACCGCCAAAATCTTCTCGATACATCTCTATGCGCTCTGTGAGATACGGATACTCGATAAGATCGGCCAAGAGTTGATCAACACTCTTCGCTGAAGTTGAAATAGCAAAAATTGCCCCTGTTACATTCGAGAACTCTGTGAGACCTGTTCCTACTGACTGCTGGCTACCAGATCCCACCCTTCATCTTCTCCATCACCATCGACATCAGTTCACTCCGTACTTCGACCGAACGGGTTCGTCAAAGGAATAAGTGGTTTGATTTGTTAAAGACTACGCCAGGACATAGTGGTTCACTAAGCTTACCACCGAGCGTAGTGGTTTGGACGCCTATGTCCAAGCGGGAGTGGTTTGACTGACTATGCGTCAGTCTCCTCATCGTCTGCATCGCCTTCGAGTTCGTCGAGCATGTCGGACCAGAACGAGCCACTGCCGAGTGCACCTGGGTCGAGTTTTTCGAGTTCTTCTGTGAAGCGTTCGAGTGCGGGTGCAAGGTCTTCGGTTTCTTCGAGTCTGCGCCATGCTTCGAGTGTAGCAAGGAGGTGGCCGACGCTTGCGTTCATGTAACGCATCGACATAAAGCCCCAGTCGCGGTCGAGCACGACAACTGCGCCGTCTACACGTTCGTCGAGTGCAATTACATCGTCGTCTGCAGTGCGACCTAACATCCAATACGGGTCGAAGTAATCTTTCGCTTCGTCTTCGTCGCTTGTCTCGAGTGTTTCTACATCTGCGAGACGTTCGATGGTATCGTTGAACGACAATCCTGGTTCTGCGGAAGCAGGTAAGCCAGACTTTGTAAGTGTGTCGATACTAGAAGAGTTTATGATGATGTCGGAGAGCGAATCTTTGTCATACGGACGTAATGCTTCGCCACCCCAGCTCTTCGAAATTGTATGAGCGTCTGGTTCTTCTGTTGGTTCGCCACTTGCCAACACACTGTGCCAGTAGTTCGCCGACGACAACGTCATGTGTGTGATGTATAACGTGTCGATGACTTCTTCGTCGTTCGGACTCGTTTCGATGAGTTCGAGGATTTCGTCGATGGCTTCTAGCAGGGCGTCGTACTTCTCTTCTTCAAGCGATGCCAATGCATCGGGATCTTCGAGAATTTCTGGTGCGCCAACCTTGGTGAGCAGTTGCTTTACGTGTTCGATGGAAGCCATGGTGTTTTTTTCCGTGTTGTGAAGGCACAAACCTACGGAACTCGCGCTGCGAATGGTTCCCGCAGCACAATCTCAACAACAACAAACAGCTAGAATTGTTAGAGCACCAATAGAACTACACCGGTAACAGCAACGATTGCCCCAATGATGGCGCTCGGACGCATCCGTTCACGCTGGACGATGGCGGCTGTAGCCAGCACCACCAGTGGCACCATGCTGAAGATGGTCTGTGCGATGGCTGCACTGATCTCTCTGACGGCAACGAGCGAGAGTGTAACACCAATGATTGGTCCGAATAACGTTCCCAAATACATCGCACGACGTCCGGTCTTGTCTTTAAAGGCTTCACGTAAGGGGCGGAAAGGGGCGCGCATTACGAAGTCGAGAACGTATACAGCAAGAAAGCCGATGGTCATACGCATAAACGTAGCCTGAACACCGCCAACCTCGTGTACAAACGTGCCCGAGGGTTCGTACCACTCTGGGTGCATACCCATCTTGGCGAGGACGAGGCCGAGTCCCTGACACAGCGCCCCAAGCACTGCAAGTAAGAGTCCGACACCAAACGAACCGTAACCTTCTTTATCAACTGCCGTCCGTTCTTCGGCGCTTCCTAACGCCCACATGACCCCTGCAGTCGAGAGCCCCATACCAATCATTGCCTGCATAGACAACTGTTCACTCAGAAGGAAGTATGCTGCAATGGCAGCCGCGGCGGGGGAGATGGTGCTTACGACGCTCTGGCGCCGAGCCCCCAGGATGCGTAGTGCGGAAAAGCCGCAATGATCGCCAATCGTAAGGCCAACAATTCCAGACAGGCCTAGAAAGAGCCACGAGTAGGTTGTTGGACGTGTGAACAGCTCCCATGGCCAAAGCAGGTTGATTGCACATGCAAGCACAAACGTTGCACACACAGCAAGGAACAAGCGAGCGCGATTCAGCAGCGTCGGATTCATGCGGCGCGACGCCGTCAGGAATGAAAACGTACCTGCCGACCACGACGCAAGAGTTCCGAATGCTGCGAGAAGTCCGAGGATCATAGAGGAAAGAGATGCGAAAACGCGAAGATGAAGAGCGTAGTGGTTTGATTGACTTTTCGTCAATCGGCAACAGAAAACCCCGCTTGTGGGCGGGGTTTATAGACTACCTGTTCTTCTTCTTGTGACGATTCTTCCTTAAGCGTTTTTTGCGCTTGTGGGTGGCCATCTTATGGCGCTTGCGTTTTTTACCGCATGGCATGGGATGCCTCCTGAATTGTGATTGTAAGTGTGATTATGTTGTTGTTTCGAGTTGAATGACTGCCATGGCAGCACGTTTTCCAAGTTCTGATTTCGGCTCTGCGTCTCTGCATCTTTTCATCGTCTTTAGCGCGTCGTCTGTGTTATTCATTTGAATGTACATCACTCCCAGGTTGTACAGAGCTGTCTGGTCTTTCGAATGTTGCTTAAGAATCTTCTTCATGATTCCTATGCCTTCATCTTTACGGCCATTCTGGAACACTACGTATGCGTAATCGATGCGCACGCGCAGGTTCGCTGGGTCTACGTTGTCAAGGAAGGATTTGTAGTAGCCTTCGGCAGGTTGGAATAACCCCAAGTCATACGACATGTTACCTGCACTCACCAGAAGCATACTATCGGCGGGGTTCTCCACCAGTTTCTGCTTTACAACCTTCAACATCTGCTCGAGCATGGCAACGCGTTTTTCAGCTTCCGGATCTCCAGCTTCTTTAGGCGCGCCCTGCTTTTTCTGACGCTCGAGAATGAGCGCCTGACCGTCTTCGACTGCTTGTGATGTTAACCACCGACTGATACCAAAGGAAACTCCGCCAACGCCTGCTATGATTAGCAGGGCAATCAACCACATTCGTGAAGTCATGCTGGGTTGGGGTTCTGAGAACTATCGGCGCGGAGTTTATGGTGCACCTTCTCTTGAAACTCCGACGAAACCTTGAAGGTGGGGATGAACCTCTCTTCGAGAGGCACTGGATCGCCCGTGCGCGGATTGCGCGCCATGCGTGGTTTGCGACTTTTTACACTGAACACCCCAAACCCACGCAATTCGATGCGTTTGCCATCGGCAAGTGAGTTGATGATGCTCAAGAGAAATCCATCTACAACCGCCTTCGTTTCGAGCTTAGTAAGCCCGGTTTCGTTGGCGATTTTATCCACGATGTCTGCCTTCGTTACGTTCAAGGTTGCCTCGGATGGCGACAGGATAGTACACTTCACAATACACCGTCTACGGCAACGTACCCACGCGGGGGATTGGCGTTAGACGAACGACAAACATACGAAAGTCCCTTTCACGAAACAACGTTAGCACGTCGCCCCCTGAGAGGCCCCCTCCCAACATGGCGTCCCGCGGCGTATCTTTGCCGGTTCATGAAGCACAGGAGGACGTTTGGGCTGGTCTGAGGAGCAGTTGACGCCGGACGATCGGTTCGTTCAGGAAAATCTGCGACAAACGGGGCGTGTGCCACGGCATGTTGCGGTGATTATGGACGGTAACGGACGTTGGGCTGAGGATAGGCAGCGACCCCGCATAGACGGACATCGCGAGGGCATGGAATCTGTTCGCGACATCGTTAAGGTGTCGTCGCAACTCGGCGTACGCTACCTCACGCTCTATGCCTTTTCGCTCGAAAACTGGAAACGTCCGTCAAAAGAAGTCCGCTTCTTAATGATGCTACTCGAATCGTATCTCAACCGCGAAGTCGACGAACTCCACAAGAACAACGTTCGAATCTGTACAATTGGCAAGACTAATGCGTTGCCGAAGTCTGTGCAGAAAGTGCTGCAGCGTGCAATGGAGCGGACGAAGGACAACGACGGACTAACGCTCACACTTGCATTGTCGTACGGCGCGCGCTGGGACATGCTTCGGGCAGTGCAGATGATAGCTCTGGACGTTCGTCGAGGCAAGGTTTCTCCAGAGGACCTTACCGAAGAACGATTGTCGTCTTATCTACAGACTGGCTTCATGCCCGATCCCGATCTCCTTATAAGAACAAGCGGCGAAGTACGCCTCAGCAACTTCCTTTTGTGGGAGATTGCATACGCTGAACTTTACGTAACAGACCGATACTGGCCCGATTTTCGTCGCAATGATTATTATAAAGCACTTTACGACTTCTTGCGTCGCGAACGCCGGTTCGGTCGAACCTCCAAACAAGTCAACGACATACGTCCAGCGGACATCGAGGGACACATTCGTCCAGCGGATATTGAGGGGCGTGATGCGCGTTAAGGGGCTTTCTGTACTCGTCTTTCTATGTGCGTCGGTATTGCTTCGGGGTCAGGCACAGCCGCAACCGCCAGTGTATTCCGTTATCGCGGGCATCTCTGTAGAGGGTCTGACCGTGGGCGAAGACATGCAGACCGTTATTGCATACTCTGGCCTGCGCGTTGGCATGGAGGCACGTCCAGACGAACTCGTTGCAGCCATTCGAAACCTGTGGAACAGGCGCAACTTCCGCGACGTGCGCATTGAGAAGGAACGCGAAACAGCACTCGGTGTGTTTCTCATTATTCGCGTCGCTCCGATGCCCCGACTTCGTCGCATTACGCTTGTGGGCAACGATGAGATTTCGACTTCTGACATTGAAAAAGAAATTGCACGCAGTCGTGGCGACCTCATCTCACCATACGACGAATATCTAGCACGCCAGAAAGTCAAGAAGCTCTACGAAACCGAAGGCATGTTGTTTGCCAAGGTGACGTCTACCATGACCAGCGTAGATTCTGCGAACTTCTATGACATGACGCTTACGATTGACGAAGGTGTTGAATATCACGTCGCATCGATAGAGTTCACGGGCAACGCCTTGTTTGAAGATGACGATTATGCCGGTGCCTTCGAAGACACGAAGACCAAACACTGGTGGCAGTTGTGGAAGTCGAGCAAGTTCGACGCCACGAAGTACGAAGCCGATAAAGAACGCTTGCGCTCATGGTTCCTTGATAAGGGGCTTTTAGACGCAGCAATACTCGACGACACTGTTATCTACAACGAAGTTGATGAGACGGTTTCTATCCGCATCGATTTGTACGAAGGTAAACCTGTTTACATACGCAGCATTCGTTTTACCGGTAACACCGTGTACACCGAAGAGCAGTTGCTGAATAGACTTGGCATTGATTCGGGTGAAGTGTACAACCAGACGTTGTTCACGAACAATCTGAACATCAACCAAGACCAGACCGACGCTACCTCGCTGTATTCCGACAATGGCTATTTAACTGCGCAGTTGAAGCCCGACTTAGTTCGCCTGGGCGAAGACTCAGTGGACATTGTTGTACGTGTGTTCGAAGGCGATCGGTACACCGTTCGCCGCGTAGAAGTTGTTGGTAATAGCAAAACGCGCGATAGGGTTATCCGTCGCGAACTCTACACACGTCCAGGCGATTACTTTAACCGCTCTGCTATTATTCGCAGTATTCGCGGTCTCGGTGTGTTGAACTACTTCAATCCCGAGACGATTAAGCCAGAGGTATTGAAAGTTGACAATACACGTGTCGATCTTGTCTACAAGGTCGAAGAACGCAGCACCGACACGTTTAACGCATCTGTGGGTTTTGCTGGTGCCATAGGTCTTACAGGTTCTGTTGGTATCACGCTGAACAACTTCGATATCACGCAGCCGTTGCGCGGTGGTGGCGGCCAGGTGCTCTCGTTCCAGTGGGAATTTGGGCAGGCATCGAGTCTGCAG
>Ga0163153_10000286_pt1 | contig 91300 bp, 56 predicted proteins | sample OliLakLV19MP6IB1_FD_148629 | JGI IMG/M metagenome (GOLD analysis project Ga0163153, IMG submission 148629) | Freshwater microbial mat bacterial communities from Lake Vanda, McMurdo Dry Valleys, Antarctica - Oligotrophic Lake LV.19.MP6.IB-1 | ecosystem: Environmental > Aquatic > Freshwater >...
TACAGAAATCAGCATATCGTCTCTTGCAGGAGGGCTTTATTTTGTAAGAGTGGAATTAGAGAATGGAGAGAGTGCGGTGAGAAAGGTTGTGGTGCAGTAATTTTTATTGAGCAAAGAAAAGACACAACAAGCCACCGCTCAAAGCAGCACGTCATTCTTGCGCCAGCCGAGGGGAAGAATCTGTTCTCAGATAATAAGAAGCAGTAAATTCCGGCCAAGGGCGCTACGAGTAAAAGCGTTAAAGAAATGAGGTCAGTACGCGCCAAATCATCCCTTCCTATTCAATAATCCTGAAAGCGTTTGGTTTAAGCCGCTATCCCCGCCATTTTCCCAACACCCTTCTCCTCTTCCCACGAATAAAGTTTCCAACTATTACGTAAAGCCGTCTCTGCGGTTGGTTAGATTTACTCATGCTTACAGATTTTATTTAAGAATAATGCAAATGGTTTTTTTGCCCTGTAACCATTGTTGATAAAGAGTAATAATCTGGGGAAAAGATTTTAAAAAAAAAATTGACTTAACAAAGAACGTGACATAGCTTGCCTGATGAAAAGCGAGAGAACTATGATGAGTGAAAGAAAACAGATTTTAACGGTAGAAGACGACACGAGCGTAAGAATGTTGTTGGAGTATTTGCTGCGAGGTTCTTACAATGTGAGAGTGCAAAAGGACGGGATGGAGGGCATGGTTTGGCTGGAAAACGGAAACACTCCTGACCTGATTCTATTAGATACCGAAATGCCCCGCCTGAATGGGTTTGAATTCCTAAAAAACATCAAAAAAAGCGGCTACTACCGCGATATTCCCGTAATAATGCTTGTGGGAACTGAAAACAGCGACAATATCATCAACTTCTTGCATCAGGGGGCAACAGACATCCTGATGAAGCCATTTAACCCCAAAGACCTTTTTGATAAGATTGATACTATTCTAAACAATAAGAACTGACGATGCTGAGAGTAGAGGTAAATAAGAAAGAGGCTGTACGGGCAAATGCGGAGGGATTACCCTATCAATTTGAACAGCAGGCAAGCCAAAATAACAGGAAACTTTTGGTTATTGGACAAGAAGGGAAAGGCACAGCCGAGAACCTGAGTGACTTGAATTATAAATATCTCCAGTTAGGCTCGGTGGATGAGGCTTACCAATTTTTAGATAAAACTTCCGCCTATCCGAATGAACTGCCGACTGCGATAGTTTGCGATGCGCAACTCGTGGATGGTTATGCGGTTGACTTGTTTAAGCAACTGCAAAGCAATCACTTCCTGAGTATCATTCCGTTTATCATCCTATCAAAAGAACAGAACAACACGCTCGGGAAAAAAGCAAGGGAACTTGGAATTGATGATTACTATTTCGGGCAAGTGAGCGCAGAAGATTTGCATACACGCATTTCATTTTTGAAGCAGTTTAAGAGCGAAAAACGAAGGCTTGCTTTCAACAATGAAGCGCTTTATGAAAATCGTATCTCGTTGATGAAACGAACGATGGATATTGTTTTGTCAGCAGGAGCATTGCTGATTCTAAGCCCTGTGCTTTTGCTGGTTGCGCTTATCATCAAGCTGGAATCAAGAGGCGCTGTAATTTATACCTCAAAGCGTGTCGGAACGGGCTATAACATTTTCGATTTGTATAAATTCCGTTCTATGCGCCAGGGTGCTGATGTGGAATTGAAGAAGCTGGCTCACCTGAATCAGTATAAAGACGACCAGTCAAACAAGGCAGGAATGAAGTTTTTCAAACTGGATAATGACCCGCGTGTTACAACATTCGGTCGTTTTCTGAGAGCTTCAAGCATTGATGAAATTCCGCAGTTACTTAATGTGATTAAAGGCGATATGTCTGTTGTCGGTAACCGTCCTTTGCCGCTTTATGAAGCAGAACAATTGACACGCGATGTATGGGCGAAAAGATTTCTTGCTCCCGCAGGTCTTACCGGACTTTGGCAGGTATCACGCAGAGGAAGTGAAGAAATGTCGGTTTCTGAGCGCGTGATATTAGATAATACCTATGCTGATTATCATTCTCTCTTTCTTGATTTTAAGATTATTCTTAAAACCTTCCCCGCTCTGGTATCGAAAATCAACAGCTAAGGCTTGATACCTTTTATTTCCGTATAATCTTTTATTGTTAGCATTGAAGTTGAATATTCGCGGCAATTCATGCTGTGAAATTTCTAATCTTAGCAGGAATGGGGAAAGAAGATATACCGCTTGTTTCAATTATTACGGTCAACTATAATCAGGCTGACGTAACGTGCGCTATGTTGGAGTCAGTCAAAAAATTGACGTATCAAAATATTGAAGTGATTGTGGTTGACAATGCTTCTAAGGAAAATCCTACAATAAAAGTGAAGGCGGCTTATCCTGCTGCTCATATCATTCTTAGCGCTGAAAACTTAGGCTTTGCCGGAGGAAATAACCTCGGCATCAGGGCGGCAAAAGGGGAGTATTTATTTTTTGTAAATAATGATACCGAACTGACTCCCGATTTAATTCAAAACCTGCTTGAACCCTTTAGAAGGATAAAAAACTTAGGAGTAGCAAGCCCTAAGATTTATTACTATGACCAGCCCGAGATGATTCAATATGCAGGCTATACGCCAATCAATCCTTTCACTGCGCGCAACAGCACTATCGGCCAGTTTGAATTGGATAAAGGGCAGTATAACACAGGAAGGTTTACTCCATACGCTCATGGCGCAGCGATGATGGTGAGCAGAAAAGTAATTGAAAAAGCAGGGATGATGCCTGATTTTTTCTTCCTTTATTATGAAGAATTAGATTGGTGCGAGCAAATCAGAAAAGCAGGATTCGAAATCTATTATGAACCCCAAGCAACCATCTATCACAAGGAATCCGTTTCCGTAGGAAAGATGAGTCCCTTGAAGATATACTTTACCACCCGCAATAGGATTCTATTCATGCGGAGAAATGCAAAACGGATTCACCTGATGCTGTTTGCGTTGTTTTTGTTCTTTTTCACGGTTCCAAAAAATGTGATTTTTTATCTTTTAAAGGGTGAATTTAATCTTGCAAAATCGTTTATGAAAGGCGTTGTTTGGAATTTATACAACAGAGCGCCAACTCCGCTTGTGCGCTGATTATTTTTTGATGCGATACTTTTTTTGTCATTTATCGTTAACTTTAGCTTACTTACAGAATAATCTTGTATAAGACCGCATCCAATATCATTCTTGCCATCTTGATGGTATTACTTACCACAGGAATTACTGTGACGCAGCATTATTGCCAAAACAGGCTGCAAAACACAGGCATTTTTACATTGTCTGAGAATTGCGAAGAAATTAAAAGCTGCTGTAGTTCATTAGAAATCGCGCATTGCAAATCAGAGCGGGCTGAACAGGATAATTGCTGTAAGAATGAAAATGTGTTTGTGAAGTTTTTATCGCAGTTCACTGTCAACAAGTTTGAACAGATTGCTGTGTTTGTTTCGTGTGTGTCTTTATTTGAAATTTTCTCTTTTGATACGCACCCCATTTTAAACGCTGTTTCTTTTTTTCTGAATCATCCGCCTTCCCCAATACAGGATATTCAGGTTTTGCTTTCCTCTTTCCTTCTATGATGATTGAACGCTGATTCTATTCAGCCCGGTCAGTTTTTTTGCAATCATCATTAATTCTACAAAATGAAAAAGTTTTACCATTTTATTTTATTCATGCTGCCTTGCGTCCTGCAAGCTCAGGACACGCTGCAAGGAGTTATCGCTGAGGAAAGCGAGAAAGGACACATCACGCCTTTGATTGGGGTGAATGTTTATTGGATAGGAACTACAGTAGCCACTACTACGGATGCCAATGGAGTGTTCACCATTTCATGTATGCACGAAACGCATCAGCTTATCGTGAGCTATGTAGGCTATCAGCCTGATACGATTCAAATCGAAAACCATGAGTATGTCACCATCGTTTTAAAAAACGCGAATACGCTGAATGATGTAGTGGTTACCTATAAGAAGAAAACAACTGAGATTTCATACATAGACCCGATACAAACACTGCAAATCACCGAGAAGGAATTATTCAAAGCCGCATGTTGCAATCTTTCTGAAAGTTTTGAAACTACGCCCTCCGTTGATGTATCGTTTACTGATGCGCTTACCGGAACTCGTCAAATCCAAATGCTCGGTCTCGCGGGCAGCTATACGCTGATAACGCAGGAGAACGTGCCCAATGTGCGTGGTTTAGCTTCTAATCAGGGATTGTCATTTATTCCAGGGGCATGGATTAGTTCGATTCAATTGATGAAAGGAACAGGCTCGGTTGTAAATGGCTTTGAGGGAATAGCTGGACAAATTAACACGGAGTTGAAACGCCCTGATGAGGAAGAAAAGTTGTATCTGAATGCATACATAAATCAGGAAGGGCGAATGGAAGCGAATTTGAATTTCTCAAATCATGTCAATGTAAAATGGCGGACAGCTACTCTTATACACGGAAGTGGAAAGCCCTTTAAAGTGGATAATAACAAGGATGAGTTTCTCGATTTTCCGAAAGCGTACACTACTACTGCGCTAAACCGCTGGAGGTTCGACAACTATCGCGGATTTGAAACGGAATTTGGAGTGAAGTTTTTACGCAGCGACCAGGTAGGTGGGGGAAAAAGTTTTAATAAAAACACCCTGCGCGACACTTCAAACGCCTATGGGGTACGGATGGAAACATGGCGTGTAGAGGCATTTGCGAAAGGAGGTTATGTGTTTCCTCAAAAACGATACAAAAGCATCGGAGTGCAGCTTTCGGGTGTGTGGCATCAGCAGGATTCTTATTTCGGGCTACGCGATTATAATGGAACGCAATACAGTTTTTATTCAAATGCAATTTATCAATCTATCATTGGCAATTCAGATAACAAGTTCAAAGCGGGCACAAGTTTTCAGTATGATAAGTTTGATGAGAAATGGGACACAACAAATTTTCAGCGCAGCGAACTTGTTCCGGGAGCATTTTTTGAATACACGTTCACACATCATGAGCACGTAACGCTTGTAGCAGGAATCAGAGCGGATTACAACAATTTATACGGCATTTTTTTTACCCCGCGCCTGCACGCGCGGTTCGCGGTTACAGAAAAAACTGTTTTCCGTGTTACAGCAGGAAGGGGTCAGCGCACGGCAAATATCATTGCTGAAAACATGGGATTGCTTGCCAGCTCGCGCACGTTAAAAATTCAGAACAGTAATGATGAAGCGGGTTATCACCTTGACCCTGAAGTAGCTTGGAATTACGGAATCAACCTGACGCAGGAATTCAGGCTGGGGAAAAGAGGCGGCACGTTTACTACTGATTTTTATCGAACCGATTTTCAGCAGCAGGTAGTTGTTGATGTTGACCACAATCCGCAAGAGGTTTTATTCTATAACCTGAATGGTAAATCGTATTCCCATAGCATTCAGGTGCAGGCAGATTATGAACTGATAAAAAATCTGGACGTGCGTCTTTCTTATCGCTGGTATGATGTGAAAACGGATTACACATCAGGATTGCTGGAGAAGCCGCTCATCGCATCACACCGCACATTTTTAAACCTTGCGTATGAAGTCGGCAAAACATGGAAGTTTGATTTCACCGTGCAATGGCAAGGGGAAAAACGAATTCCTTTCACGGGTACAAATCCTGAGCAATATCAATTAGATACCTACTCGCCCGATTTTTTCATGATGAATGCGCAGGTATCAAAAATTTTCAAAAAAGGTGTTGAACTTTACATCGGAATGGAAAATATTGCAAACTACAGACAGGGAAATCCAATTCTTGCTTCTGAAAATCCTTTCGGAAATTATTTTGACAGCTCCATGATTTGGGGTCCGATTTTTGGAAGAACAACTTATGCCGGATTTCGCTTTAAATTAATGAACCAACAACAAAAAACAAAACCATAAAAAATGAAAACACTGAATTTATTAATCGCATTGACTTTCTTCGGATTTTCTGTATTTGCGCAGCAGGAGGCAAGTTCAAAGAAAACGGAAACAATTAAAATTCTTACATCAGCCGTGTGTGGCATGTGTAAAGACAAAATTGAGATTACGCTCTATGGGTTGAAAGGAGTGAAAAGCGCAACACTTGATGTGCCATCCAAAGTTGTTACGGTGAAGTATAAGCCTGCTGATGTGACTCCCGAGCAACTCCGCACAGCTATTTCTCTTTCAGGATATGATGCTAATGAAATTCCTGCTGACCCGCAAGCATATGAAAAACTCCATGCTTGTTGCAAGAAAGGAGCGCATTAAAAGCGTTTGAATAGGGGAGGAGAGGCAAAACGAGATTACGCTTCAGCAGTTTTGAGCTTTGCAATGTCTTTGTAAGCGTATTTGGCGATTTTATTATAAAGTTCAGAAGGAACAAACGGCTTGCTGACATAATCATCCACGCCAACTTCAAAGGCTTTTTCCCGTTCATGACTCATTGCTGAAGCAGTGAGCGCGATAATCGGCAGCGATTCATATTTGCTTATTTTCCTGATTTGACGGGTGGCTTCATACCCATCCATCACTGGCATCAGTAAATCCATCAACACTACATCGTAATGGTTGTTCTTGATTTTTTCTAAAGCTTCCGCGCCATTATCCGCAAACTCAACAATGGCATCCCATTTCGTTAGAAATTTTGATGCGACTTTTTGATTGACTTTGTTGTCTTCCACAACCAAAATATAAATATTTTTTAAGCCGGAGTATAGTTTTACTTCCACAGCTTCTTTCGGCAACAATGTCTTACTGCTTTTCTTAAACGGAAGCGTAAATGTGAATAATGTACCTTTCCCGGCTTCACTGCTTACCGATATTTTACCGCCTTGCAGTTCAATAAGCAGCTTGGTGATTGCAAGTCCAAGTCCCGTGCCACCATAGATGCGGTTGGTGATAGCGCTTGCAGGAGAGAATTTTTCAAAAATGTGGTCAATTTTATCAGCAGGAATTCCAATTCCGGAATCGCGCACTGAAAATTCAAGTTCTATGGAAGAATCATTTGTCTTCTTTCGCTTAACGACAATTTCTACTTTGCCGCTGTCTGTAAATTTCACTGCATTTCCTACAAGGTTGTGTAAAATCTGATTCAACCGCATAGCATCACCTATCAACAAAAGCGGAATGTCTTTTTCGATTTGTAACGATAGTTCTACATTTTTTTGCGAAGCGCGTAACGAGTGTGCTTTTTTAATTACGTTCACTGTCTGCTCCAAATCAAAATCACCGGGAAGTATATCTAATTTTCCTGCTTCAATTTTGGTGAGATCGAGCATATCATTGATTAATGCAAGCAGGTTATTGGCGGAAAATTTCAAAATTTTCAAATTCTCAATTTGATCTTGCCTCGGGTATTCTTCGAGCATCAGGTTCGTGATTCCGATTACCGCATTCATAGGTGTGCGCAATTCGTGGCTGATTGTTGACAAAAATTGTTCTTGCGCACGATTAGCTGTTTCTGCAATATCTTTTGCAATCACCAATTCCCGCTCTGCAATCTTCCTCTGCGTGATGTCTTCCGAAACAATAACGTAATTAATGATTTCCTGATTTTTATTTCTGATGGCAGCAATACTTGTAAGTTGTGTGATGATTTCTCCGTCTTTGCTGCGCTGATTGATTTCTCCTTTCCAAATATTTCCTTTTAATAACTCTTTCCACATCGTTTTACTGCCGGAATCATCGGCAACTGTATAGTTCTGAATTTTTGTTCCGAATAATTCATCCATCGAATATCCTGTTACTTTTGTGAAAAATGGATTCGTGTAGCGGATATATCCTTGCTTGTCAGTAATTGCCACGCAGGTAGTGGAGTGGTCAATCGCTGCGGAAAAAAGCATTAAATCTTTCTCTGCGAGTTTCCTGTCGGTGATGTCAATAATCGCCCCGTCATAGTGACTGAGTTTTCCTTCGGCATTGAATACCGGTGAAAAGCTGATCAACACCCACATCACTTTGTTGTTTTTGCAAACGATTTCCGCTTCCACATTTTTAATCACTTCGCCTTTCATTTTTTGCACGTTGATTTGACGCGCTTTATCAGGGTCAGTAAATTTCAAGGGCTTCTTCAATACATGAATTTCCTCTATGGAATTGTACCCGAGCATTTTTGCAAAATTCTCATTCGTATATAACACTTCATCCTCAGCATTGATTCTGAAAATTCCATGATGCACATTGTTGTTGATGGAGTTGAGAATAGCTTCCCTGTCAGCGATTTGCTTGAAAGCATTAATACGCTCACCGTTGGTGAAATAACCGATAGCCAGCACCATCAGGATGAGAAATGCAACGCTGATATTTTCAACGCTGAGATTGTTTGTAATAATCATCACGCCCACATGCGTGCAGGCGTTCACAATGAGATAGATTTTGTTGAGTTTTCTGTCTTGAATAAACAGAATAGAAGCAAACGTGACTACTAACAACGAGAGCTTGTAATTGGAATTAAAATCATTTACAAACAGCAGGTAGTAGAGATGCGCGTTGTAGAGATAAAGATTGCCAAAAAGAATTTTCATCAACTGCTTTTTCGCAGGCTCGTAATACATCGCGATACCCAGTGAAAGAATTCCAACGAACATTATCACGAAGCGCAGCAAAATCGGGTCATTGTATTCAATGGCGCTTGTGTGCAGCAAAATACCGAACGCGGCATACACCACAGACCCCAGTCCGAAGATGAGTTTGATGTTGGTTTCCCTGACCTCCTTGATATTGATTTCTTTTAAAAAATTAAGCACACGTAAAGCTGATAGAATTCAGCCCTTGTGTTATACGCGGAAATACGTAGCTTGTTTGGTAAAATCAGCCAATACCGCGCTTCAATTTCAACACTGATTAATTTAGTTTCAGCAGAATCTTCCCTTGGTTATTGATCTTGTGTACTTCAGCAATCGCGTCCCGATAATTTTCCAAAGGAAATACTTTGTGAATCTGCGATTTCAATTCACCGCTATTCACCAGCGATGCCACTTTGCGCGTAAGTGAAAGTTTTTTCAAAAGACTCTGAGAACCAATCCAGTTGGTGAGGAAAAATCCCTGAACGGATGATAGGGGAGTCATCAAATCTCTTGAAGAGAAATTCAAAGCTTGAGAGGTTAATGTGCCGTAAACCAGCAGTTTTCCATTTATTCCAAGACATTGAATCATGTCAAAAGCTAAAGAACCCGCTATCGGATCAAGCGCAAACTTCACACCTTTTCCTTTTGTAATATGAAAAATGCGTTCTTTCAGATTTTCAGTGCTGATATCAATCACATGATCAGCACCGATAGAAAGAAGATGATTCGTTTGCGCATTGTTGCGGATAAGGTTAATCGTTTGATAGCCATATCGCTTTCCCATGCGAATTATCATCTTGCCCAATTCAGAGTTTCCGGCAGATTGGAGTACAACATCGTTCTTGCTGCATTTCAGCACCTCATGAATCATCGCATAAGCAGTAACTGGATTCACAAATGATACAGCCGCTTGCTCATCACTAATTCCATTTTTCACAGGCAACGCCTGACGCGCATCTACCACATTGTATTGCTGCCAGTTTCCTTTTTTCGCGCCAACTACAGTTACGCGCTTATTCAATAAATATTTCGGATAAAGTCCTTCGCCTGCTTTCACCACAACGCCAACGCCTTCCAAACCGGGGACGTGGGGGAGTGCAGGTAACATTCTTTCGCCATTCGGATCAATCGTGAATTGGCTTTCAGGTTTGCCGTAGTTCCAAATCGCTTTCCCGATAGCGTCACGGTAAGTTCCTTCAACCGTATTGAAAATATCCGAAGGATTCACCGGGCTATACAGCATTTTAACTTTTACTTCACCGGGCGCAGGTTCAGGTTCAGGTAATACTTTCAGCGCAAGAACAGCTTCAGCTTTTCCATATTGTTCAAAAACGAGGGCTTTCATTAAAAGAATTTTTCAAAATGGATAAGAAGATGATTGCACAAATGTAATCTGTTAAATGCCGAAAAATCCAACTTAACATAATATCAATTATAGGAAAGAAGTAAAATTGAAATTAGAAGTCAGGGAGGTTTTAAAAGTCTGCTTAAATCAAAATTGGAATAAACCGAGTGATAATTGATTTGTAATCAATCCCATCAGGCAAATTACCAAACAACAATCCAGGATTGTTGCTTAAACGAGATTGGCAAAAAGCATCGGCAACGAAGTGATTGCCTGATTTTATCAATTGAGCAGCCTGCATAGCAACTGCAAGATTTTCTGTAAAACGTCTTGCTTGGTTTGGTGTGGTTCCGATTTGACTAAGTTTATTCTTTAAGTCAGTCAGATACTTATCATAAATCGGATTGACACCAGAAGAAGAATCTAATTCTGAAATAAACACATCCAACGTCTGGGGCGCTTTTCCGATGGCACGTATCACATCCAAACATTGCACGTTTCCGCTGCCTTCCCAAATCGCATTTACGGGCGCTTCACGATAAAGGCGCGGTATAATTCCTTGTTCTACATAACCATTCCCGCCTTGACATTCCATTGCTTCTACAAGCAATGGCGCAGCGCGTTTTGTTATCCAATATTTTCCGATGGGCATTAACAGGCGAAGCAATAATTGTTCTGCTTCGTTATCTGAATTTTCTAAACAAACTGAAGCGCGGTAAGTCATTGCCAGCGCTGCTTCTGCTTCGAGGCAAAGGTCCGCAAGGACGTTTTGCATCAGCGGTTGGTTAATCAACAACTCTCCCTGCACTTTGCGATATGCGCAATGATGCACGGCTTCCGCAACTCCGCGCCTGATTAATCCCGAAGAGCCAATCATGCAATCGTAGCGCGTCATTGCAACCATCTCGATAATCACCGGCACTCCCCGACCTTCATCACCCAGCAGCCAACCGATGGCGTTTTCCATTTCAATTTCACTGGATGCGTTTGAACGATTGCCCAGCTTATCTTTCAGACGTTGAATCTGCCAGGTGTTTTTTGTGCCATCAGGCAGCCAACGCGGCATGAGGAAACACGACAATCCGTTTTCTGTTTGTGCCAGCGTAAGAAAAGCATCGCACATGGGCGCGGAACAAAACCATTTGTGCCCGGTTATCGTGTATGCTTCACCCGCTCCTGCTCTTCCTGTTGGTTTAGCTTGTGTGGTGTTTGCCCGCACGTCAGTTCCGCCCTGCTTTTCTGTCATCGCCATGCCGATGGTTAGTCCTGCTTTCTGTGTGTGTGGTTTATTTGCGGGGTCATATTTATTGCTGAGAATTTTTGAAAGCCATTCGTCAGCTTGTGGTAAATGATTCTTGATTGCAGGAACGCATGAAAACGTCATCGTGACGGGACAGCCTGAACCCGACTCGTTCTGCGCGTGCATGTAATCCAATCCCAGGCGGGCTAAGTGTGCGCCTTTTCTATTTTCGGTCCAAGGCAAGGAGTGCAATCCCGACTCGAAGGCGAGCGCCATAATCTCATGATACGCAGGATGAAACTCAATGAAATCTATACGATTGCCAAAGCGGTCGTGCGAATGAAAAACGGGCGTGTGTTTATTGGCGAGGTATCCTTTTTCAATCCACTCAGTCGTTCCAAGTTTCTGTCCGTAAGCTTTTAATTGTGGCATTGCCCAACCCGCTTCATTTTTCTCTACGAGTTCCGACAGCAGCCTGTCGGTTTCAAACAGGTTGATGTTTTCATACGCGGATACCTGATTGAATACTTCGTGGGTTTTCATAAATAAGGAGCTATAGTTAAAAGAAGATTCTGTTTTGATAAAAGGGCTAAAGCCGTTCGGCAATCAATTATCTATTGTAACCCCCGACCTAAAGGTCGGGGCTATTTATCAAAAGGAACAAAAATTATTTAGCCGCCAAGCTGTTCCAACTGTTCCTTCATTTGCTTCGACTTATCATACTGCCCAAGCTTTGCATACACTTCTTTAAGAACGCGGAGAATTTGCTTGTCGTTGGATTTTATCGCCAATGCTTTTTCCAAATGCGGTATTGCTTTGGCGTAAATCACATTGCGCTGCGCAGTGATTTCTTCGTATTGTTTTTCAGAGAGTTTAGAGTCATCCAGCAAGCGTTTGTTGAGCGTATTTCCCTGATCAATATACATAGCTCCCAAATTGTTGTATGCTTTAAAAGCATTGTCTCCTTGCGGGTCAATCTCTGCAATTTTCAAATACGTTTGTTCTGATTCAGCTTCCTTGCCGGCTTTTGCATACGCATCGCCCAGCACGAACAGGATGTCTGTGTTCTTAGGGTCTAATTGCACAGCTTTCTCAATCATGGCTAAAGCCTGTTCAGATTTCTTTTGAGCAATAAATACATTTAGCTTGGAAACAAGCAGGTTGATGTCTTCGGGATAACGCGCGATTGCTTTATCAAGAATCTCAAGGGCTTTTGTGGTGTCGCCTGCTTCGAGATTATAGTTGGAAACGATGCGGTAAATATCGGGGCTGTCATAGTTGCGGTCCATCAGTTCCTGCATTATTACTTTGGCTTCTTCTTTTTTATCCAATCTTAGCAGGCAAATAGCTGCGTTGTAAGTGGCGTCACGTTCGGTCTGCTCGAAGATATTCCTGTTTTTTTCTTCCATTTCTTTGGTGTAGCCGATGCTATCGAGAAACTTCTTTGCGTTGCGTACTTCTTCAAAATATTTATTTGCATTGTCATCATCCTTTGCCTGAATGAGCACAACGCCTGTGTTATACATTCTGGTAGCGAGAATAAAGAGCATTTCCTTTGCAAGCTTTGCATCGTTGAATTTTTCGTTCGGGAAGCTGAGGGATTTTCTATAACCTTCCGCAGCGTCAAAAGGGGCTTTGGTTTGCTGATTTGACAGAATGGAATCCTGATAGATATAATCATTGATTTTCGCTTTCAGAAACCACACCTTTGGCTTCAATGCCCATTCTGCATCAAGCGCTGTTGAGTTTATCGCTTCCAGCGCTTCGAGCAAGGCATCGGTTTCTTTGTATTGGCTGTTTTGATATTCTTCAAGGCTGAACACAGCCGTGTTGTACTTTCCGCTTTGCGCGAAAAGTGAAATGGATAAGCAAAGCAAAAAAGCTATTGATGATAAGATTCTCATCTGTTGATTTGTTTTGGTTTTAGAATTAAAATGTGGTTTTGACTGCGAAAGATATGCCAACCTGAGGAAATGACCAAGATTCAAGCCACATCATTTATGCATATAGTAATTGCGAGCGAGGAATCCCGCATTGCGGGAAAGCAATCCCAAAATAAGAATAAACTAAAAACATGGCAATGCTTCGTTAATAGCTAACCGCACAATGGCTCTTTTCCCTTGCAATGACGCTACTATGCTTCAGGTGATGTTGGTTCTTCGTTACCTTCTTCTACTGCTCCACTCGGGTCTGTTACTTTGGTGACGGCTGCTATTGCATCGCCTTCATCCAATTTGATGAGCGTTACGCCTTGTGTGGCGCGTCCCATCACGCGGATGTCTTTCAGTGGCATACGGATGGTGATGCCGTCTTTGGTGATTATCATCAGGTCATCTTCATCGGTTACATCTTTCATTGCGATGAGGCTGCCTGTTTTCTCTGTCACCTTGATGGTGCGCACGCCTTTGCCGCCACGATTGGTGATGCGGTAAACGCTGAGTGGTTCTCCGTTTTCATCCAGAATCGGTTTTCCGGTTTCATCCAATTCATCCAAATCTGAACGCTTGCCGAATCCTTTTTCAGAAACCACCATAATCGTTTTAGTGGTGTCGCCTTTCGGAACGCAAATCATTCCTACCACTTCATCATCGGTGCCTTGCAGGGTTACTCCACGCACACCGGATGCTGTTCTGCCCATCGGGCGCACTTTCTGTTCGGGGAAGCGGATTGCATTACCATAACGAGTCGCCATGATAATGTAACTGTTGCCATCTGTAAGTTTTGCTTCGAGCAGGGTATCGCCTTCATGCACGTTGATGGCGCGGATGCCGTTTGCGCGCGGACGCGAATACGCCTCTAAGGTTGTTTTCTTTATCACGCCTTTCTTTGTACATAGCACTACGCATTGGTTCTGCAGGGCATCTACATCATCAAGGCTCTTGATGTCAATGAATGCTTTCACCTTGTCGCCTGTTTCAAGACCGATGAGGTTTTGCAGTGGTCTTCCTTTCGATGTTTTTGTTCCTTCGGGAATTTCATACACACGCAGCCAGTAGCATTGCCCCTGCTCGGTGAACATGAGCAGATATTCATGGGCAGTTGCGGTGAAGATGAATTCAATGAAATCTTCTTCGCGCGTAGCGCCCCCTCTTGAACCTCTGCCTCCCCTACCCTGTGTGCGATATTCTATAGCAGGTGTTCTCTTAATATAACCGAGGTGCGAGATGGTAATGACATGATGGTCATTCGGAATCAAATCCGTGATGTTCATATCATCGCCTGACATTTCGATTTGCGTTCTGCGCTCATCGCCATACTTCTTCTTTATTTCCTGCAATTCATCTTTGATGATTTGCATTCGGAGCGATTCATTGCCAAGAATCTCTTTGCAATGGGCGATAAACTTCATAATTTCATCATACTCATTCTTAATCTTTTCCCGTTCAAGCCCTGTCAATCTTTGCAGGCGCATTTCGAGGATTGCCTTTGCCTGAATTTCGGAGAGTTTGAAGTTTGACATCAAGCCCGACTGCGCAGTTTCGGGGTCGCGTGATTCGCGGATGAGTTTGATTACTGCATCAAGATGGTCAAGGGCAATCAATAAACCTTCTAAGATGTGTGCGCGCTTTTCGGCATCCGCTAATTCAAACTTTGTTCTGCGCACTACTACCTCGTGGCGGAAGTTTACGAAGTGCTTGATGAAGTCGCGCAGGTTAATCAACATCGGGCGACCATCCACCAAGGCGATGTTGTTGATGCCATACGATGTTTCGAGCGGGGTGGAATGATATAACTGGTTGAGCACCACCTGCGCATTGGCATCGCGCTTCAGGTAGATTTCAATCAAAATGCCATCGCGGTTGCTGAGGTCTTTTACATCGGAGATGCCTTCAATCATTTTCTCATTCACCAACTCCCCGATTTTCGCCACCAGCACTTCCTTATTTACCTGATAAGGGATTTCTGTAATTATAATCTTTTCGCGGTCGTTCTTTTCTTCGGTGATGATTTCTGTTTTTGCGCGCACCACTACTTTTCCCCTTCCGGTAAGGAAGCCATCTTTCACGCCATCATATCCATAAATTGTTCCCCCGGTGGGGAAATCAGGCGCCTTCACATACTGCATCAACTGCTCTACTGTAATCTCCTTATTATCAATGTATGCCATGGTGCCGTCAATCACTTCGCTGAGGTTGTGGGGAAGGATGTTTGTAGCCATGCCCACCGCGATGCCCGATGAACCATTCACCAGCAAAGTGGGGATGCGCGAAGGCAGCACGGTAGGCTCCTTGAGCGTGTCGTCAAAGTTGTTTTGAAAATCAACGGTGTCTTTGTCGAGGTCTTTGAGCACTTCTTCGGCAACCTTTGAAAGCCTTGCTTCGGTGTAGCGCATTGCCGCAGGGCTATCGCCATCTATGGAGCCGAAGTTGCCCTGCCCGTCAACGAGGGGATAGCGCAATGACCACTCCTGCGCCATGCGCACCATCGCGTCATAAACTGAGCCGTCACCGTGGGGGTGATATTTACCCAACACCTCCCCTACTATTCTCGCTGATTTCTTGTGCGGGCGGTTGCTTGCCAATCCCAAATCCAACATGCCATACAGCACCCTGCGATGCACGGGCTTTAACCCATCGCGCACATCAGGAATAGCGCGCGCCACAATCACCGACATTGAATAATCAATGTAGGCTGTCTTCATTTCCTCTTCGATATTGATTTGGATAATTTTCCCTCCGTCTGCCATGGTTAGTTGATAGTTATTAGTGGATAGTTGTTAGTTCGTAGTTGACAGTTATTCGTTGATAGAAAAACCAGTATTTTCAAGCGCTGCAAATTTAACCAATCGCAGGCAGGGAAAGGAAGCAATAGAGGGATAGTTTTCCACAGGTTGCGCGGTGAATTGCGGGTCTATTAAATACTGGCAAACGAAGATGATTATAAACATGAAACTGATGCGGCAAAGCATGTAATTTCATTTAAATTTCAACTCAACATGCGCCACACAAAACCTTTTTTCACAGTTCTGTTTGTTACTACTGTTACCCTTGCGCAGGCGCAATCACTCTATGAGAACAAGCCCGGTATTGATGCCGCGCTGCTTGCAGGCACTTGGGTTTCGGCAGATACGTTTCAATACAAGATTGAATTTGCCGATGAAGGCTATGATATGACGCTGCGGTCTGTACCGCCCGGCTTCTTTTATTACTTCACAAAAGATTCTACTGGAATCGTTTCTTCCTCGGGCTACTACCCGCAGTGGCCACCGCCTGGCTGCGATTTGGAATTGCTTTCCGGTGATACGCTGCAAGTGGCTCATTCACAATTTGGCGTTCCGCATATTATACAAAAGTATGTGAAAGAAAAGTTGTAAGCCCGCACATGCGGGATAGAATCTGTTCTCTCAACATCCACAAAAAAAACTCCCTCCTTTTTTAAGGGAGGGAGCTTCACCAAAGACTGGAGGCGGGTTTGGTTAGTTTAAGCTTCAAGCTACAAGCCTCAAGCTATAGGCTATAACCTTGCGGCTTGTAGCTTTTTCTTACAATACTGCCATTGCAGTTACGATGTCGCTGGGCTGTCCTTTTCCGGCACTGCCGAGCGCATATATTCTGAAGGCTACCGCTTGCCCGGGGGTGAGGTCAGTCACCGTTACCTTGCTGCGGGTGCAAAGGGCAACTTCCGTCCACACGGCTTGCGGGTCGTTGGGGTTTTGGATGGTCATCATCACGCTGTAAGCATGCGCGCCATAAAGACTTTTCCATTCGAGTTCCACAGCCTGCGAAAGATTTTTTGAGCGCAGGTTGGTAACGCCCGGCAAAATGCCAATCGGATTGCGCTCACCGCTCACTACGAAATTTGCTGACTGAATTTTTACGGCAGCTTCTTCAGCATCAGCAGAGGTGCTGTTGGCTTGATATTGCACGTAGTTACTGAGCAGAAAAATCTGGCTCATAATGGTGTCGCGCGTTTGGTTGCGCGCAGGCACCATGCTCAAATTGCCCTGGTCAACGAGCGACTGCTGTGAGCGCAGCACGTCCAACTCATCCTGGATGCTTGCCAGTGAAGGATTGGGCGTTGGGAAATTGGGATTGCCGGTCAGGGCGCCTATAATCGCCTGCACAGCATTGATAAAATTTGCAACCGCGATGCGGGTGTAAATTGAGAGAACGATGCGAACATTTTTCATTGTTTAAGTTTTTTTTGTTTTAGTTAAAAAAAATGAAAATACACACGTGTTTACGCAAGGTTTTGAAAAAGGTTGGGTTGCGGGGTGAAATTATTTTTGCAAGAGCCGTAATCAAGCATTGACCGCCCGTAGTCAACGCTGCATTGCCCGCAATCAAGCGTTGAGTACCCGAAGTCAACGCTGCATGAGCCGCAATCAAGCGTTGAGCGCCCGTAGTCAACGCTGCATTGCCCGTAATCAAGCGTTGAGCGCCCGTAGTCAACGCTGCATTGCCCGCAATCAAGCGTTGAGCGCCCATAGTCAACGCTGCATTGCCCGCAATCAAGCGTTGAGCGCCCATAGTCAACGCTGCATGAGCCGCAATCAAGCGTTGAGTGTGGATGGTCAGCGCTTACAAAGAGATGGATGAGGCGGGGTTTGGATGGGAAATAAAAAAAGGTATCTTGGGGAAGTTAATACGAAACCGGAAAGCAGGCTGAGTTTCGTGTTAACTCCCGAAATGGGGTGGATACACGAAGTAGAAAAGGTTTTTAACTTCGTGTGTAAACAAGTTGTGCGTCATTCTATGGGGACACTGCTAACTTGAAACTGACTTCATAAAACAAACAGACATGGACGAACAATTTACATACAGACATGACGACCTTTTCAATCCAACTTTGAAAGCGATACACAACCTTGGCGGTATCGGTTCTGTTGACGACATTGAGAAAGAAGTAGCATCAATTCTTAAATTGACTGACGAACAAGCAAATGAAATTCATCGTGGTAGCACTTCTAAACTATCTTACCGACTTGCATGGGCAAGAAACTATTTAAAGCGTTTCGGGCTTTTAGAAAACTCTTCAAGAGGACTTTGGACTTTAACAGCAGACGGAATGAAAACTAAATCAGTTGACGAAGAATTCGTAAGAAAAAAAGTAGTGGCAGTTGACAGACAAACAAGAATTGAAAAAGAAAAGAAAGCAATGCCGAATATTCAATCAACTTTAAATTTAGACATGGGAAAAATTGAAACACCTAACGAAACACCAAACATCATTGAAACCGAAAATGAAATTATAGAGGAGTTTGAAGAAAAGGAATCTCAAGAATTTTATGATGAAGAAGAACAAGAAGATGAAGGCAATGCTGTCAAGGGAAAAATATACATTGACAAAAAAGATTTTACACTTCGAGAATATCAAACGATGCGTAACGATGGAGATTTAATTTTACAACCTTTCTATCAACGCAAATTTGTAATTGACATCAAGTTCGCAAGCCGGTTACTTGAATCAATCATTTTGGATGTTCCCATTCCTGCAGTTTTCCTTGCTGAAGAAGAGGACGGAAAATATAGTGTTGTTGATGGACAGCAACGGCTCACTTCATTCATAGCTTATCTTGATGGCTTTCTTCCTGACGAAAAGAAAACTGTTTTTAAATTAACCGGAACGAAGGAACTTTCATTAGAACAGGGTAAGGGAAAAACATTTGCTCAAATTGACGATACCGCAATTCAGAATAAAATTAAGACAACAAGTGTTCAAGCGGTTATTATAAAAAACTCATCGCACCCTGATTTAAAGTTTGCAATCTTTGAACGGCTGAATACAGGTTCAGTTAAACTTAACGAGGACGAATTAAGAAATACAATTTTTCGCGGGAGTTATATTGATTTACTAAAAGACCTTGAACAAGACGAAGTGTTTCATTCCATGATTAACAAAGAATCATTCCGCAAGCGAATGATTTATCGGGGAATGATACTTCGCTTCTTTGCTCTCACTGAAAAATCATACTTGAACTATCGTTCAAGCATGAAACAGTTTTGCAACAAAGAATTGCGTGACAACCGACACATGGTTGCAGCGAAAAGGCAAGAGTATCTTGACAGGTTTAATAAATGTGCTGAGTTGACGAGAATAGTTTTTGGTTCAAATGCTTTTAGAAGATTTTTGCTAGGTGACGAAAGTAATCCTAACGGCAAGTGGGTTACAACTAGAGTGAACATGGCAATCTTTGATATTCAAATGGGAGGTTTTGTCAATTACAGTAAAAACCAAATTGTTCCTAAAGCAAATGAAATACGAGAGAAATTTCTTGACTTGCTGACTAACAATTCAGAGTTTATGAATACGGTTGAAAATAAAACTAACGACACGGTTGTTCTAAAAAAACGATTTGAAATTTGGCTAAAGGAACTTGAAATAATTGTCGGTAACAAACCAGCAGACCAAAGAGCTTTTAAATTCTCCGACAAGAAAATGTTATTTGATAAAGAACCGACTTGTAAGATTTGCTCACAGCAAATCTTGATGATAGAAGATTCAGAAGTTGACCACATCACACCCTATTCAAAGGGAGGCAAGACAGAAATATCCAACGGACAGTTGACGCATCGTTATTGTAACAGAAGTAAAAGTGATAATTAAATTTCGTGCTGACATTGGAGAACATCGCTTCGTGGGAAGAGAAGAACGAACGCACAATCGAGTAGCCCGCCCCGCCAGCGGTAGCTGACGGGGAGAGGCTCTCACACCACTGTACATGCGGGTCACGCATACAGCGGTTCACTAAGCATACCATGACCGCTTTCTTTTTCATCGCTCATGGCTTTAAAGTACTTTAAGATAAGGCTACTCCGGTATCCCGAACGCTCCTTATCGAATTTCTCTCAACTTAATGTTCAGTCCTTCGTTGGTTGTGAGTCTTCTCCGCGTTGCGGAACTCGTTGCTCCAACTACTATGACCTCTGCTGACTTCTCCAACCCTCTTTACACGATTGGAGACCTCCCTCGGTAAGGTGAATACCCTTCGGATGAACCCTGCTGCATCTACCTGCGTGAGTTTTGGTATGCTTTGGACTTCGTAAAGCTGTGCTTACTCCTCCCCTCACACATGCCTCATATGCAGTTTCTGTTCGTCAGTTCCATCCTTTGCAGGCTCGCTTACTTCAGTGCTTCCCTCACGGCAAACCACCTTGCGACTTACTACACTTCGGAGCTTTAATCTCCGCGTGGAGAGACTTCCACTCTCTAGGGTTCTTCTTTTAAAAGAACTATATTCACCATTCAAGGCGCAATCGAGTAGCCCGCCCCGCCACCTGTCGGTGACGGGGAGAGGCTCTCACACCACTGTACATGCGGGTCACGCATACAGCGGTTCGTAAGGTTGTAACTGCACTTGGTTTTCACACCAAGCGCAATCTGTTTCTCATTTAAGATAAGGCTACTGCCGCGTCCCTTCAAGCGTGTCGCTTGAAGGATGCAATCTCTGAGCCTTTGGCTCACGAAAGCCGGAGGCTTAATGATGTGCGGCTGCAAGGCGCAACCTTGCAGCAACAGCGAGGTCGCCCTGCTCGGTAAAGAAATTGCCGCGCATGTCGGCATAAAAGCCTGATACATTGCTAAAATAGACTTCTTCGGAAAATACTCTTTGACTAAAGGGTAACGCGTGATTTTGCACCGCCTCACCCCCGCCCCCTCTCCATTTGGAGAGAGGAGCCCAAACTGCATCAGAAACAAAAGAGGCTTTCTCTAAATGAGAATTACATTTTCCGAAGAGGTCTAATATAAAAAACTTGCCGCCCTCTTTATCGTTCAGGTTTGGCGCGATGCTACCTCCCCTTCGCTTGCCTCTGGCGAGTGCAGTTTCATCAGGCATTTTGCCCGCTTGTAGATTAAAGGATGCCGGAGGCAGAGAAAATATTCACTCGCGGAACCCCGCTTTGCGGGGCAAGCTGCGAGCGAAGGCGGATAAGGAGAAAGTAGAAAGTAACAAATTAGGAAAGAAAGAAGTTGATTCAATTAAAACCAATCCTTCAGCGCCCCGCCCCAAGCAGCGCTTTCTCCGCAAATGTCTTCTCGGCAGTAACAACCCTTACGAAATAAACCGCTTGTGGCAGTGAAGGAACCTTCACTTGCTGCATATCAAATGCAGGCACTTGTGAAACATGTAATAATTTGCCTGCTACATCATGCAGAAAAACCGTAGCGGTTTCTGATTGCACATTGGCGAACGTGATGAAAATATTTTCACTGCCATCAGTATGCAGGACGAGCGAAGCTTCTTCACTACCTGCAACTCCCGTATTCTTTGCAGTGCCGGGTAGCGTATTCCGCACCGGCAATCCTTCGATAGTGATTGTTTTTGTTTGCATGCTTTCGCAATCATCATTCCATGCGCGCAGCGTGATGTTGAAGATGCCCGCGCTCGCATATTGATGCGTGGGATGATTATCATTCAACACAATGACTCCATCACCAAAATTCCATTCATTAAAATCTGAGCCGGTTGAATTATCATCAAAATAAATAATGGAGCCAATCACAGGTTCGCGCAGACGCTGATAGAAATTAAAGTCGCTGGTTACCGCTTGTTGCAAGCCTACTTTCACATTCCTTGTAAATGCGTACCCGTAGTTATCAGAAAAGGTCAATGCATATTCTCCAGCCGGAACATCTAAGAATGCAATGCCCGAAAAATCATAGCTCGCCAAAATCCAAACATTATTCGCATCGCGCACTTCCACATCCCATTGCTGCGCACCCGGTTGGTATATCACGATAGCTCCATCTTCTTCAGCGCACTCTTGCGCCATTGTTGTGATTTCAATTGCAGGATTGAAATGTAAATAGAAGCGATTTTCAAAAGTTCCAACTCCGCTTGTAAATGAATACACAGAATTCAGTCTTAAATTTTGAAACACGCCAAGCAATTTATCTTCGAGCAGCACCACAACTGATTCATCCATATTTTCAATCTGCTTTAAAGACAACACATGATTGCCCGCAACTGTTGTCTTAAATCCAAGTGGAATAATTTTATCGCTCGTCAATGGCGCAACTGCCTGTATCGCATAGTTTCCGCCATTGTGTTTTGAATAAAATGCGATGCCATCGTTTCCATAGAGTTTACGCGCATCATAGAGCGGGTCAATGCCATCGGTAGCATCTTGCTTAAATGCGATGAGCGTTTCATTATAATCATTCGCGGGATTCACAAGATTCACCCACAATCTTTCAATCGGCATCTGGCGGAAAAACGCATCGTTTTCCATTGTGCGCATCGAGTTGTCAAAAATCACGTTGCCTGTGCCATCATCCGTTTTCTCTACGAAGAAACTTTGACATGAAGCGATATGCCCGCTGAACAAAGTTCCGCTGTTGGGACCTGCAACGAATCCCGCTCCATTCCACACAGCATAATCCTGCACGGCATTCCAACCCGCACCGCCCGTAGCGTCATCATCCCAGAAATAGAGCGTGCCGTTAATCACCGCGCTTCCATTAGGTCCGTTTGCGTCAAGAAATTTGTAAGCATCTAATGCCGAAGGAAAAGGATTTCCAACGAGATTAAATGAAACATTATTCACCGTTCCCACATTCTTCTTCACAGCGATTCTTGCGGGGTTTGCAACGCTTGCACTGAAAGGTGCGCCCGGAAATGCAGCAGTTGTGATTCCGCTTGCGATATATCCAACGCCCGGTTGTAAAATTCCTGAAGCCCCTACCCAACCCGTTCTCAATCCGCTTTCGCTTGTGTCAATTGCATTCGTTGGGTTATAAAAATAACTGTTGCCAAGAGCGCTTGCATTTGCGCCACTCACCGGTGATGAATAATAATGATAACCCGCATTACCTGCTGTTCTTTTCACAATCACATTACCCGTAATTGTTCCCGTTTGATTTCCCGGTGTATTTTGCCCGTGCATAACGGATGCGCCTGATTCAATAGTCACATTATTATTTGCAACAAATGTCGCATCCGACATTACGCTCAATATTCCTGAAATGGAAATAGGATTCAACACCGTTACGCTTGTCGGGTTATCAATTACGACATCATGCAGCGCGATACCAATGTTGCCGGAAATCGTTTGCGGGAAGGTGCCGTCAAAAATGAGTTTCCCGTTTCCGTTAATAAATGTGCCGGTGGATTTTGTAAAATCTCCTTTCAAATGAATAACAGGAGTAACCCCAGCGGTTGATGTCACATTTAACACGCCACCTTCAAACAGCAATTCATTATTCACTGTCAAATCGCGTCCCGCCTCCAGCGTCATGGTTGCGCCCGCTTCAAGAATCAACGTACCCGCAAGCGGGTTGGATGAATAGGATGCAGGATAATGCGGTCTTCCACCGGGAATTGTTACAATGGATGTCAAAGTTGGAATCGTGTAGGTGTTCCAGTTCAGCGGATGATTCCATTCATCTGAAAAATTTCCTGTCCAGATAAAATCATTTGTTCCAGCGGGAGAAACTTTCAAAATCAAAGGCGCGGCTGAAAGTTGCAGTTGTAAAATTCCATTGTTGTAAGCAGGCAACACAGCCGTTTCACCCGTGAAGCTATTACCTTTAATTGTCCATGCGGAATCAGGCTGAAGCACAGTTTGTAAATTCACTTGCGTGAAACTCGGGTCGTTGCCGTCAATCGGACGCCATGCTGCGATATGTGTGGGGTTGCCTACTGAATCTCCAAAAAGATAAATCCATGCATTGTCATCTTCGCGCAGCACATCAAGAAAATGCGCATCGCCCAGCAGATGCACAAATGAGCGAAATGATTTCAGCGATTTTTTCTCCACATGACCTCCTGCTGCAGAAGTTTCCATGCCCGAGCGGCTGTATAGATTTCCGCTTGCCTGGTTGCCGTAGAAATACCAGGTGAGGCGGTCAATGCCCAGACGTATAAACATCATCGCGCCACGCACGCCATATATAGCCTGCTCATATTCCGTCACACATTCGCCAAACGTGCAGCCCTCTCCTGCCCCATCGCTGTCCCAGCCCCATTCCGAGAGATAGATTTTTTTGCCCGGAAGATTTTTATCGCGGAAACGAATATCATTCACTGCCGAGTGCATTGCCGACTCCGGATGTTCGGGATGCACTGCGATGCGCGTTCCCGTGTTATCATAAGTATAACTGTAATGATGAATGTTAATCCCATCAATCAAAGGCGCTTCGTTTTGCGTAAGACGCGCGCCCATCCAATTGCCGCCCACGGCAGTTTCTGTATCGGGCGCTCCCGCCTGCAATGCGCAGGGAATCGCCTTCAATGCTGGGTCTGCATCTTTAATACCCCGCAGCATACCTCTTAACACTTCAAGATAAAATCCTGCCGGATACGTCCACGGCTCGTTGCCGATTTCAATCACATCCACCAATCCGTTTCCATTCGTGGGACCGAAATGTGAAGCAAACGCATAGCCATAGTTGTATGCCGCTGTGTAAGGATTGTCCCACATCGCCATGCGCGTTTGAGGAATCCATTCGTTGAATTGGATTGTAGCCTGCACTTTCATTCCCGCATTGTTCCAAGCAAGGTATTCGCGGTTCCAGTCAAGCCACCAGATACCCAATTGATTTGGGATGATGTGCATCGTGCCGTAAGGCGGAATCATATCCGGATCATCCACATCCCAGTGCATGTTGTGATAGTTGCGCGCATGCGTGGCAATCTGGCTGAAGCGCGTAGGTCCTTCGCCCTGCGGCACTGAGTTTGAAAACATATTGTGTCCCCAGCCCCATATCCCATTCACGCCAAGAATATCCGACACTTTATTAATGTGCGGCTTTGCCGCCTGAAACGGACCATACGGACCATTTTCATCATACACGCGCACCTCCCACACATACGCGCTCGCATAATTCTGCTCCACCATTGAGTGTTCAATTTTCACATAGCGCGCCTGCATCGGAGCCGATGGGCGCACAATTTGCAACTTCAGCGCATTAGGATTTGCATCACCGATATAAGTCCAGTTCACGTTGTTCGTGCTCAGGTAAACTTTTGTCCCCACCGCGCCCCCGTCAGCCCAAATACGCGATTCGATATAGCCAACGCTTTTCGCTTGCCCCAAATCAACAGTAAGAAACTCCGTGGGAATTTTTGATAATGCAGCAACTTCAAACGTATTGATACGCGCAGTGGAAAGGAGTTTAATTTTAGAAACATTATTCAACATGGGCGATAACCTGCGGAATTGAAAATTGTCGCCATTAGCAGTAGTCAGGCTGCCGAGAAAAGTGGAATCGCCATTCGGATGATGCGCATACACATGCACGGATGCAGTAAATCCACACTTTACGGAAAGGTGCCGCAGTTGCACAGGAGATGCGAGCGTATATTGTATCCAAGAGTGTCCTCCGACAGCCGCCACTTGAACGCCTGTATTTAAATCACCATCCGTAGCATTTGTGGTATTGACGTTTGATGAATTGCTCGAAGCCTTGCCCTTCAGAATGTTCAGGTCGTTGCGCCCGATATATCCATTGGGCAGCACATCGTTCCCCTGCCATGCGGTATTCTCATTATTGTCAATCGCATTTGCGCCCGAGCCGTCTGATGTAATAGTGGATGCCCCTTGCGAAAAAGAAGTCACCACGCCAGCATAAGGATCCCATTGCGCTGACAATTGATGAAATGAAAAAATTAAAATCAGGAAACAATAAAAAGTCACACGCATCGCAGGTTACTCGCTTTAGGTAATTAAGTAAGATGGAAAATAGGGGCAAACGCAATATAGAGAAATAAGAAACCAAGGTCGGAAAAAGTTGGAAATAAATACTTCGGTTATGAACACACTTACACCATGAATGCAATTATCAAAAAACTAAAGTTCACTTGGCTACAAAAGCAGAATGAGGATGTGGCGCATACGCGTTTAATTTCTTTAGTGTATCGCACCCGAAGCCTCACTTTTGGGGATCAAAAAATATTAATTTCTATAAACAACTAATCCAAAAAATTCGGGGTCTAATGATTTAGATATGCTGTTTCCTTCCTGACTAATTTTCGGTTTCTCTAAAAGAAAAAAGTTAGGGTGGCATCCCGCAGTGCGGGAGAACCCACAACCTCCACGTCCCGAACTTGGCATCCCGCGAGGCGGGACTACATCTCAGCGATCAGTTTTTTAAACTGCGTTCCTCCTTTGTAAGATTTGATTTTCTTCTCTCTATAGTACAGTGTCGGGGTGGCGGGATTCGAACCCACGACCTCCACGTCCCGAACGTGGCACGCTAGCCAGCTGCGCTACACCCCGATTTATGCCTCAATTTCAACGGGGCTAATCTAAGATAAACCTCAAACTTTTTTCTCCCACGGAAATTCCATATTTTACATCACCCTGAGTCAACCCAATGCCTGCCAAGCATCTTGCATTTTGTTTTTTTGCTACTCTTTTTTGCAGTTCTGCATTAGCGCAGGTTGACCGTGCGAAAGATAAAACGCTTGAATACACGAAGACAAAACTTTTACTGCAATTCTCCGATTCGCTGCGCGTAAAAAATTTAGAAGAAAAAGAAAAAGCCCTCGCCAAAGCAAAAACGCAAGGTTGGAAAACGCGCATTGAATTAGGGGAGGGCAAAGTGGTGGAACTTATCCGCCTTGATGCGAAGGGCAATCCCGTTTATTATATCGCAGATAATGCCGATGCCGCTATTTCAACCAACACAAAAGCCGTGTATCCCGGAGGTAGTTTGGGTTTATCGCTTGAGGGACAAGGAATGTTTCTGGGCGAATGGGATGCAGGCGCAGCGCGCTTTACGCATGAGCAATTGACGGGAAGAGTTTTACTCAAAGACAACACGCCTTATTTCGACAACCATTCCACGCATGTTTGCGGAACGATGATTGGCGATGGCACTCCACAGAGTCTTGCAAAGGGCATGGCCCCAAAAGCTACCGTGTGGTCGTATGACTGGAATCTTGACAATTCTGAAATGGCAGCCGCAGGCGCAAACGGCATGTTGGTTTCCAACCATTCTTATGGAACGGTTGCGGGATGGTTCTATGATGGCTCATGGAACTGGTATGGCAATCCTAACTACAATGCAAACGAATCCTATCTCTTTGGGTGGTATGATTTGGAAACGCGCACATGGGATCAAATTGCTTACAATGCGCCTTACTATCTCATTGTGAAATCAGCAGGCAACGACCGTGATGATAACGCACCGCCTCCCGGCACACCACACACACATTTGGGATTGGGCAGTTTCACGGACACGCATCCAAGTGATGGCAACAGCGGCACAGGCTATGATTGTCTTCCGACAAAATCAAACGCAAAAAATATTCTGACCGTTGGCGCGGTGAATGATATTCCCGGTGGCTACAATGGCACGGCAAGCGTGGTGATGGCGGGCTTCAGCGGATGGGGACCAACCGATGACGGCAGAATAAAGCCCGACATCTGCGGCAATGGAATTAATTTATTTTCTGCGGTTGCAACAGGCGATGACCGTTATGCCACATTCAGCGGCACCTCCATGTCGGGACCCAATGTGGCTGGCTCGTGTATTTTGTTGCAGGAGCATTATGAAAATATTCATCCGGGAAATTACATGCGCGCTGCAACGCTGCGTGGTTTGGTGCTGCATACTGCTGACGAAGCGGGCGCAGCAGAAGGTCCTGATTATATGTTTGGATGGGGAATGATGAATACGGGAAAAGCAGCAAGTCTGATTTCAGAGGATGCAAATCTTGAATCGCACATTCAGGAAAACGCCTTGAACAACGGAACAACGTTTACGCACAGCATTACCATCAACGGCTCGCAGCCTTTAGTGGCAACGATATGCTGGACGGATGTTCCCGGAGCGCCACAATCCGAAGGACACGACATTCCCACGCTCAATCTTGTGAACGATTTGGATATGCGCATTATTCATGCGGGTGACACTTATATGCCTTATGTGCTTGAACCCGCGCAACCCTCGCTCGCAGCAACCACCGGAGATAATTTCAGAGACAACGTGGAGAAGATTTTTCTTGCAAATCCTATAGCAGGCGAATACCTCATTGTTGTAAATCATAAAGGAACATTGAGCGGTGGCAGTCAGCCGTTTTCACTTATTCTTTCAGGCATTACAAATTCCGCGTGTGCTGACCCGCGCATTCTCAGCGTGGCGCAAAATAGCGGCAACTCCGCAACGATGAGTTGGCTGCCCGGCAATGCAAGCGTTGGCTATACAATTGAATACGGACAAGCCGGATTTCTTCCGGGCAGCGGAACATCAATTTCCGGCAGCTATCCTGCGGCATTAAATATTGCGCTGAATAATCTGCTCGCTGATGTGGAGTATGATATTTACATCAAAGAAACCTGCGCGGAAGGAGAAACAAATTTGATTGGACCTTACCGTTTCAGAATTACGCCCACTATCACAGGCGGCTCGTGCGAAAGTTTTGATGCGTTTAATTATTGTGGTGATAATCTGTTTGCATGTGTGCAAAATGGCACCTGCGATGGCGCGTTCACCTCTCCGGGTTGGGAAAATCCGTTTAATGATAACAGCGATTGGAGCGTGGCTGATTTTTCAACGCCTTCGGAAAACACGGGTCCTGATGGCGACCATACCAGCGGCACGGGAAAATATTTGTTTGTTGAAGCATCCTCCTGTTTTTTTCAAACTGCGTTTCTGCTTTCACCCGGATATGACTTAAACACGGTTGAAAATCCTTCGCTCAATTTCTGGTATCACATGCTCGGCTCCACGATGGGCAATCTTTCTGTTGATATTGAAAATCCGATTGGCTCCGGCTCCTGGACAAATTTGTGGAGCATCAGCGGCAATCAGGGACAAAGTTGGAACAACGCGAACATCAACTTGCAGGCTTATGCAAATGATATTGTGCATTTCCGCTTTGCGGGAAAGGCAGGTTCGGATTTTGAAAGTGACATCGCGCTTGATGATATCTGCGTAAGTTCATCCTGCACTGCGGATGCTTGTGGCGATGAGAATCCCTGCACCAGCGATACCTGTGTGAATGGCATTTGCATCAGCGAGCCGTTATGCACAGATGGCAATTCTTGCACGATTGATATATGCAACGATGGCGTGTGCAGTCAAGAAGCGATTCCGAATTGCAGCGTATGCAATAACACGCTTACTACTCTTCTCACAGGAAACACAGGACAAAACGGTGGCATGTTTGACGTAACTGCGGTGAATACTATCAAGATTCTCTCGTTTGAAGGGCATTTCAAAGACACTTCTGATTTTAAAATTTATTACAAGCCGGGAACACATGTCGGTTATGAAATGAACACGGGCGCATGGAATCTATTGGGCAGCGCAATCGGTGTTTTATCAAACGGCACAAATACTTCGACACCGATTCCCCTTCCGGTGAACATCACAATTCCCGCTGGCGAAACATATTCGTTTTATATCACGATTACAAACGGCAGGAATATCCGCTTCACAGTTGGTTCTTTTGTCGGGAACGTAACTGCGCAGGATGCAAATCTGCGGGTGAAAGAAGGTACCGGCAATGATTATCCGTTTGGATTTCCTTCGCAGCCGTGGAAGTGGAATGGCAGAATTCATTATACATGCAGTGACCTGAATCCGTGCGCCTTGAATTACTGCTCCAATGGCGTATGCAATTACACAGCAGTTGAATGTCCTGATGATGACGACCCGTGTACGCTGAATTATGGCTGCGTGAATGGACAATGCGTGATTTTGCAAAACCTTTGTGATGATGAAAATCCCTGCACTGCCGATGCGTGTGTTCCCCTTACAGGATGTACAAACACAAACCTTCCCTTTTGCGACCTGTGCGAATATTTAGTGTGTAATGACAATGATGCTTGCACTGCCGATAACTGCGTAAATGAAGCATGTGTATTTACAAGCATCACGTGCAATGACGATGATTTTTGCACCAGCGATGCCTGCAATTTTGTGACGGGATGCGTTTTTACGCAAATTAATTGCAGCGATAGTAATGCTTGCACAAACGATGCGTGTGATGCTTTGCTTGGATGTATTCATACTGATTTAGTATGCGATGATGCTGATGTCTGTACTGCGGACAGTTGCAGTATTTCAGCAGGTTGTGTTTTTAACTTGAAAAATTGTAACGACAATAATGCCTGTACAACGGATGAATGCGTTTTGGGAAATTGCTTTCATGCTGCGTTGAATTGCGATGACGAGGAAATCTGCACCACGGATGATTGTGATATACTCACAGGCTGCACGAATAGCGTGATGAATTGTAATGATGGAAATGTTTGTACGATTGATGCGTGTGTGGAGGGGGAGTGTGTGCATGATTTCTGCACGGATAATGAACTCTGCACCAGTGACGCCTGCGTAAATGACAACTGTGTTTACACTTCCATTCTTTGTAATGATAATGAACTTTGCACGATTGATGGATGTACCGATGGCGTGTGTGAATTCATTCCAAAAAATTGCGCTGACGGAAATCCCTGCACCGATGATGTATGCAATGCAGGCGTATGTTCCAGTTCGCCCATGAACTGCGATGATACTGACCTCTGCACAATTGATGCGTGTGTAAACGGAACGTGCATCTATCAATGTAATTTGCTACCACACCTTGCCTGGCAGCGTTCTTTGGGTGGCGGGGCAAACGAAGAAGCAAACTCCATCGTGCAAACAAATGATGGAGGATTTATCGTTGCGGGATACACGCTTTCAAACAATGGCGATGTAACATTAAACAAGGGCGCGGAAGATTATTGGGTGATAAGGCTTGATGCTGCCGGAAATGTGCTTTGGCAAAAAACTTATGGCGGCACTCTTACCGATATTGCTACGTCTGTGATTCAAACCAATGACGATAATTATGTTGTTGCAGGATATGCCGCTTCAAAAAATGGAAACGTAACGGGCAATCACGGCTCACGCGATTATTGGATTATCAAAATTGATACGGATGGAAATTTGTTGTGGCAGAAAGCATTTGGCGGCAGCAACAATGATGAAGCATATTCAATAAGAGAAACTGTAGATAGTGGTTTTATCGTTGCAGGCTCTACGTTTTCAAACAATGGAGATGTATCGGGCAATCACGGCTTCCACGACTATTGGGTTTTGAAATTAGATGCGGACGGAAATTTGCAATGGCAGAAAACATTGGGCGGCAATTTGAGTGATGTCGCTTATTCTGTGCGCGAAACTGCTGATAGAAATTATTTGGTTGCCGGCTATGCACTTTCCACAAATGGAGATGTAACAGGAAATCACGGCTCGTTTGACTATTGGGTGTTGAAATTGGATACAGTCGGAAATATATTGTGGCAAAAAGCGCTGGGCGGCAGCGGTTCTGATAAAGCGAATGCGCTGGAACTGACAATGGATGGGGGCTGTGTTGTTGCCGGAAGCGCTGCATCATTCAATGGCGATGTTACCGGCAATCATGGCAATCTTGATTATTGGGTGGTGAAGTTGGATGCAGGCGGAGGAATCCTGTGGCAGAAAGCGTTGGGCGGAACTGCTGCCGATGAAGCATTTTCCATCACAAATAATTTAGACGGATTTATTGTAGCGGGTTATGCCGCTTCAACAAATGGAAACGTAACGGGCAATCATGGCGGCAATGACGGCTGGGCAGTAAATCTGAATGCTTCTGGGAATATTGTGTGGCAAAAAACATTGGGAGGTAGTGCTGCCGACAAAATATCTTCTCTTGCATTTGCATCGGGAGGCGGATTTGTGTTTGCAGGAAATTCTCAATCGAATAATTTCGATGTGAGCGGCAATCAGGGCGGCACTGATTTCTGGCTCGCAAAAATTGCATCGTGTGTTCCCGTTACTGAAGTGGATTCATTCATTTGCCCGGGAGATATTCCACAGGCTGCGCAATTTGACACGCTCATTTCATCCAACGGATGCGACAGCATTCTGGCGATTCATTATTCAGTCATCATTTGCAGGGATGAAAATCCCTGCACCATTGATTCCTGTCATAACGGGCAATGTATCTATGCTCCTGTTACGTGTGATGATAACGATGCCTGCACGACAAATTCTTGCGATGAAGGCGTGTGTGTATTCACACCCATGATATGCGATGATGAGGATTTGTGTACCAATGATGCTTGCGCTGATGGTGCATGTACCTTTGTTCCTGTTTTCTGTGATGATGAAGACTTATGCACCGCTGATAAATGCCTTAGCGGTGAATGTATTTATCTCGAAATAATCTGCAATGACGAAAGTTCCTGCACAACTGACGGCTGCGAAAACGGTGAATGTACTTTCTCTGATTACAGTTGCGATGATAGCGACCTCTGCACAAGCGATGCCTGCGATGGCGCAGGCGGCTGTAATTATACGCCAGTTCTTTGCACGGTAATTATTTCAGGAAAAATTCAAACCGCTGCCACAACCCCTGTAGCAATTCCGGGAGTCAGAGTGATTCTCTCTGGCGATGCAAATAATACGGTTATCACAACTGCAAACGGGCTTTACAGTTTCACGGTAAATGTGGGCGGAAACTACACCATCACTCCTGCTAAAAACAATGATGTTGTAACCAACAATGGCGTCACCACGGTTGACATCTCGCTGATAAGAAGACACGTGCTTGCCAGTCCGCGCCTTGATTCGCCTTACAAAATCATTGCAGCGGATGCAAATAACAGTGGCACTGTTTCAACAGCAGACATTCCGCCTACCAGGGTTGTTGTGTTAAGTAACACCGCAAAATTTCCTCCATCAAATAGCAGGCTATGGGAATTTGTTAATAGCGACCATGATTTCGGCAATCCGCCTTTTAATCCCTTTCCGTTTCCGAGAACAAGAACCTACACAAACATAACAACCGACCAACCCGACCAGAATTTTATCGGAGTGAAGGTGGGTGATGTGAATAATAGCTGGAATGCGGGCACTCAATAAACCAACCCATCGCTGCGGCTAACTCAACTGCGAATACTTTTTCCTCTTGAAAAGAAAATATTGCACAACGATGCTCTTGCGAAACATCATCCGCAGAATATCCTCATCCTTTGTTTTTCTTGCAGCCTGAACGAGGCTTCTGTTTTTCAGTATCAGCGGCAGGTGAGAAACAATCCAGAAGTGCGCGGCTAAGACGGCTTTTGCTCGTGTGAATTTTAGCGTAACGATACTTTGCGCCACCGCAATATAATCAAACAATACATGCACCGCTGTTTTGGTGAGCGCATGATAGAAGCTGAAATTTTTCAGCATCAGGTAAATAGAGTTGCGATGATTCCAATACATTTTTTTGAAACTATCGGTAATGATAGTGCCCCCGCCCACATGCAGCACCACACTTTGCGGAGCCACCCTGCATGTATAGCCCATCAAATGAAACCGCCAGCATAAATCAATTTCATCCATGTGATACACAATCGTTTCATCAAAACCGCCTATCATTTCCACCGCGCTCTTGCGGAGGAACAACGCTGCGCCCGTTGCCCAAAAAATATCTGCGCTGTCATCATATTGCCCCGTATCTTCTTCCATCGTGGTGAACATTCTTCCACGCGCAAACGGAAACCCGTAATGGTCAATCATGCCGCCTGATGCCCCGGCATATTCAAACTGACGCTCATCAAAAAAGTAAAGTAGTTTAGGCTGCACAGCAGCAATGCGCTCATCGCTTTCGGCAAGCTGCACGAGGGGCGCGAGCCAGTCGGGCTTCACCTTTACATCATTATTCAAACACACGAAATATTTTCCGTTGCACAATTTAAAGCCGATGTTGTAAGCCGCGCAAAAGCCCTGATTAATTTCGATGCGCAGCACTTCCACTTCAGGATAATGCTGGCGCACATAGCCTGCATCATCTTCAGTAGAACCATTATCGAGCAGATAAACTTTAAAGTTGGAATAATCCGTTTGCCTCAACGACTGAAAGCAATCATCTAAAAACTTCCTGCCATTGTAGTTTAGCACAACTACGTCAACCCGGGGAGATGCTTTCACAAATTTGAATGAGGGCTATTTTTAAAAACCGCGCTAAGATAAATCAAAGGGAATTTAGAATGGAAAATCTTGGTAGTGCATTCGTTTGAATAGTTCGTCATTCTGAGCGGAGTCATACGCAACGAAGAATCTCAGACTTTCTGACCGTTGAGATGCTTTGTTTCACTCAGCATGACTAAGCCAAGACACTCCCCTTCCCCTCCACTACCGCTCCGTAAGCGAATAATTAAAATACCCGCGCCATTTTTCAACTAATTTCTCAAAATCAGCGGGCAGTTGCGATTCAAAGAGAAGTTTCTTCTTCGTTGCCGGATGCGTGAATCCCAGCGTTCGCGCATGCAATGCTTGTCGTGGAAGAATAGAAAAGCAATTATCTACATACTGCTTGTATTTGGTATAAATCGTACCCTTCACAATTCTGTCGCCACCATACGTTTCATCATTAAACAGCGGATGCCTCTTGTGCATCATGTGTACGCGGATTTGATGTGTGCGCCCTGTCTCCAGTTTCACATCAAGCAGCGTTACATAGCCAAAGCGTTCAAGCACTTTGTAATGGGTGATGGCTTCCTTGCCGTGGTCGCCTTCAGGAAACACATCCATCATTTTGCGAAAGCGCAGGTTGCGCCCGATGTTCGCTTCAATTGTGCCGCTGTCCTCATCAAAATCACCCCACACCAGCGCAGAATAGTTGCGCTGAATATCGCGCTTAAAGAATTGTTTTGCAAGATGCGTAAGCGCCATTTCCTCTTTCGCCACCACCATCAGCCCCGAAGTGTCTTTATCCAAACGATGCACTAAGCCCGGGCGGGTAACGTCTTTTCCCGTTGGAAGATTTTTGAAATGATAGAGCAGCGCATTTACCAGCGTGCCCGTGTAATTTCCCGGTGCCGGATGCACCACCAAGCCCGCCTGCTTATTAATCACCACCAGATGCTCATCTTCATAAACGATTTCGAGCGGAATGTTTTCCGGCTCCGATTTCATTTCGTGCAGTGGTGTGCCAAACACAATGGTGATTACATCCAGCGGCTTCACCTTGTAGTTCGACTTCACCGCCTTGCCATTCACCAGGATGGATTCGGCAAGGGCGGCATTCTGAATTTTATTACGGCTGATGGCTTCAATGCGGTTCAGCAGGTATTTATCAATGCGCAGTTGCTCCTGCCCCTTATCCACCACAAAGCGGTAATGCTCGTAGAGGTCGTCTTTAATATCGTTTTCCAGTGCCTGCTCTTCCATCATGCTGCAAAGTTAGCTGATTCGATGATTCGGTAATTTGATGATTTGGTGATGTTGCTGGCTTTTCATCAGCGAATCAACAAATTACCAAATCATCAAATTTACTTAATCATTACCCCTCTCCTATTCAGCACGGGGATGTTGATGAGGTTATCCTTCACGAGGCTTTCGGTGACGAAGATGTATTGCTTGTCGTAGAGGATGCCGTCTTGCCAAAAGCTGACCCAAAATTGGTTGGAAAGCCCGATGAGCTGTTCGGGGAGTATTTCGATTTGCACGAAGTCGCGCCCCTCAATCTTGTCGAAAAACTGGCGCAGGGAAGATGTCTTCACTTCTTTGCCCTCCACCGTGCCATAGCCTTTTGAATTGATGAGCACGCTATCAATCGGGCGGTCTTTCATGTTCACGAGATATACTACCCACTCTGCATTGTCGCCTTCCGTGCTTGGGGCTACGGCTACTGCGATGTCTTCTACTTTGTTAAACGGGATGTCTTTAATCATTTCGTTTGTTCTTGTTGCACCGCAAAGGCGCAGAAACGCGAGGTGAAAAACTTTGCGCCTTTGTGTCTTTGCGGTTGAATCATTTTACAACTTCGGCATTATTAAGGACGAGTTGCGCACTGAAAAGTTGTTCAAAGTGGCTTTTTAACTTCTCTTTAACATCTTCCAGGGGGATTTTCGTTCCCAACTCTTTTTCAAGGGAGGTAACCTGCTTGCCGGTGAGACCGCAGGGCACGATATAGTTGAAATAGGAAAGATCCGTGTTCACATTCAGCGCAAAGCCGTGCATGGTAACCCAGCGGCTGCATTTAATGCCCATCGCGCAAATCTTTCGCTCCTTTCCTGGAATAGCTGCGTCCATCCAAACACCGGTTGCTTTTGCGATGCGCTCGCCTTTGATGCCATATTCGGCAAGCGTGAGAATAATCACTTCTTCCAGCAGCCGCAGGTATTTATGAATGTCGGTGAAAAAATTATCAAGGTTGAGAATCGGGTATCCCACGATTTGTTCCGGTCCATGAAACGTGATGTCGCCCCCGCGATTGATGTGGTAGAAATCAATTCCCTTTTGCTTCAGCCATGCTTCGCTCATCAGCAGGTTGTTGTCCTTGCCTGTTTTACCGAGGGTGATAACTGGCGGGTGTTCGCAGAAGATTAAATAGTTTGAAGTTTGAAGTTTAGAGTTTGGAGTTGTGTCGCGGTTGTGCAGTTTTTGCGCAATGATTTCATTGAACAAATTTTCCTGATAATCCCAGGCTTGCTTGTAAGCAATTAAACCGAGGTCGTGGAAAATTACGTGTTGCACAGTTGAAGTATAAAGATAGTCGTCATTACTGAGTCCCCTTTGCTTTTAGCGGGGCGAAGAATCTCCTAACTAAGTGTGAGATGTTTCGCTGCGCTCAACAGGACGATTACACGTTCGCCAAAGAGTTCTTTAAAAAATCAATCACTTTCACCTCCGTGGCATCCAACTTCTGTTGTTCTGCAAGGAAGAAGGAAACCCAATCCGTGAGGTGAATGAGATACAGCGCTCGCTCTATATGCGAATTGCCTTTTGAGTTAATATCAATGATGGTGTCGCAATATTGACTGATGATTTCCTTATTGATTGCGATGCGCTGGTTGTTGCGTGAATAATCGTTTTCATTGCGCAGGAACACCACCGCCCAGTCGCTGCTCTTTTTGCGCCAGCCTACCAACTCATTGTGATTCATTTCAGGAACCACATGATGCCAGCAGAGCATCTTTCCATTTTCATTGATTTGCTGACGGAAACGCACAGCAACAGAAGCCATCGGAGTAGTTGTGTAAATAATCGGAATCTTGTTGTCGAGTTGCACAGCAACTTTCTTCGCTTCTTCACGAATAGCAGTTTGGTTTGCATCAAGCAACGCGATGGCGTTCTTCAATTCCTGCTCAAACTGGTTGGGGATAATACCCAGATAATGCAACGCAAACAACTGCTGCACGAATGAATAACCCAACGAAGCGCGTGGCGGATTTCCACCGGGTACGAGGATGTGGTCCAGTCCTTTCTCCTTCGCAATCTGGATAATCTTGCCGCCCGAACTCACGCACACAATCTTCGACTTTCTGTTGAGTGCAATCTGTAAGGCATTCAACGTTTCTTCGGTATTGCCGGAATAGGAAGAGACAATGACGAGCGAATTCTTATTGACATAAGAAGGCAGGAAATAATCCTTGTTCACCGCAAACGGGATGCGCAATTCATCTGCAATAAATTCATTCACCAAATCACCCCCAATGCCGGAGCCACCCAACCCCGTAACTACGATGTTTGAAATGGGAAAATTATGAGGAGTGAGTTGAGCGCCCTTGCCGATAGTGATTGCTTCACGCAATTGATTCGAAAAGCCCGCGATAAGTTGATCCATTGTCATGCTAATAAATTTCGAGCAAAGATACCTCTGCTATTTGTTACCAAATTTTTTCTTGTAAAATTCAATGCTCTCCATGATGATTTCATAGGCTTTCTCTTTCCCGAAAAACTCTTCTACTTCAATCTTCCGGTTTTCCAGAATCTTGTAATCCTGAAAAAATCTTTTAATCTCAATGGTAGTGTGCGGAGGCAGTTCCTCCAGCGAGTTGATATGATTCACTGCAATATCTTGTTGAGCTACAGCAATTATCTTGTCGTCCACCTCGTCTTTGTCTTTCATGCGCATCACGCCAATCACTTTAGCTTCCACAAGGCAAAGCTGTGGTAGTTCAATTTGTGAAATGACCAAAATATCTAACGGATCATTATCGCCCGCGTATGTCTGGGGAATGAAACCATAATTCGCGGGATAATGCACAGATGAATAGAGAGCACGGTCGAGTTTGATAAGTCCGCTTGGTTTATCTACTTCATATTTTCCTTTGCTGCCTCGCGGAATTTCAATGAGGGCGGTAACAATTTTGGGAAGATTCTCTCCGGGAGAAACATCGTGCCAGGGATGGGACATCGTTGATATGATTTTAGAATGCAAACATCGGAAATCAGGAAGTGAGAAACTGAATTTTATGCGGCTTTTGCTAAAGTTCTTGCCGCTTCATCCAAAGAAATGAAAAGATGCGAAGAATGATAAAGGCACTTCCCGTCTTTTATCAGCAACATTTGTGGAGATTGATGCGGAACTTCAAGTTGTTCGGCTATGCTTCGGGATAATTCACGGTATTGAATCACATCGAGGTAATAAAACTCAATTTCCCCGTGTGCATCTTTCCGGTCGCGCTCAATTCTGCTGAGCGCCACCGAACTTGTCGCACAGCGTGTGCTGTGCTTAAAGATGATGACGGGGAAATGAAATGAATCCTGTAACAACCGGCTGAATGTGTCAGCCGTTGTCAACTGTTTCCAGCGCATGAATTACATGCACTTTTCCTGCGCAGGCTTCGGATTCTCCTTAGTAATCATGCCAGGGCAACCTTCCCTTGCACAGGAAGTAAAGCTGAGGATTACGATTCCTAATACGGTTACAAGCGCGGTTTTCTTTGACAGGGTCTTCTTCATTGTTCTGATTTTATGTGTTAAAAAATGCGTTTACAATCTTATTAACGCACATTTGAAAAAGAATCGTGCAAAAGTACGTTAATTTTTTCCATCATTGTGGCATGAACATCCACTTTATCGCCATTGGCGGCAGCGTCATGCACAATCTTGCGCTGTGTTTACGACAGAAAAATTATAATGTTACAGGCTCCGATGATGAGATTTTTGAACCTGCCGTATCCAACCTTGCAGAAGCCGGATTACTGCCCGAAGCAATCGGTTGGTTTCCTGAAAAAATTCATGCAGGCTTGCAAGCAGTCATTCTTGGAATGCATGCGAAGGAAGATAACCCCGAGCTGTTGAAGGCAAAAGAATTAGGAATACCTATCTACTCCTTTCCTGCATATACGTATGAGCAAATAAAAGACAAGAAACGGATTGTCATTGCCGGAAGTCACGGCAAGACCACGATTACTTCGATGGTGCTGCATGTGCTGAAATCCGTAGCAAAAGATTTCGATTACTTAGTTGGTTCACGCATCAAAGGATTTGATTTGATGGTGAAACTGACCAACGAAGCGAAAATCGCAGTACTGGAAGGCGATGAATATTTTTCGTCCACACTTGAAAGAATCCCCAAGTTTTTATTTTACAAGCCGCACATCGCAATCATCAGCGGCATTGCGTGGGACCACATTAATGTGTTCCCGACTTTTGAGGATTATGTACATCAATTCCGAAAATTTATTGCAACAATTGAAAAGGGCGGAGTGCTGATTTATAATGATGAAGATGAAATCCTGAAGAAACTTGTAGCTGAATTTGGAAAGGAATTTAAAAAAGTCTCCTACTCTACTCCCCGCTATGATATTACCAATGGGGAAACAGTTATGATTTTTGCCGGCAAAGAATATCCGTTGCAGATTTTCGGAAAACACAACCTACAGAACTTAGAAGGAGCGCGACTGATTTGCAATCAACTCGGAATTCCAAATCCTCTTTTTTTCAAGGCAATTGAAAATTTCACAGGCGCATCAAAAAGACTTGAAACGGTTTTCAACAATGAAAACTCCGCTTTGTTTAAAGACTTTGCACACTCGCCTTCTAAATTAAAAGCAACAGTTGCAGCGGTGAAAGAACAATTTCCCGAACGCAAATTAGTTGCGTGTATGGAGTTGCATACGTTCAGCAGCCTGAATCTTGAATTTTTAAAAGAATATGCAGGCTGCATGGACGAAGCAGACGTTCCTATTGTTTATTACAACCAGCACACGCTGGAAATGAAGCGCATGCCTAATCTATCCCCAGAGCAAGTAAAGGCTGCTTTTGGAAAGGACAGTGTCATCGTGATTACTGAAAAAGACAAACTCGTGGAATTGCTGCAATCTCTGCATTGGCAAGGCTCAAACCTGCTAATGATGAGTTCAGGCAGTTTTGACGGATTGGATTGGGAGTTGTTAAAAACACTTGTCAACAAGTAGTGATTGCTATTTTAAAAATCATTTTTACATTCGCAGCCAAAACCAAAACTAAAATCATGAATCAACTGAAAACTTTAGGTATCGCATCGCTGGTTTTTATCACCGGTGCATTTATTTCTTGTAACCAATCGGGACAAACAACAACCGAAGTAACTGCCGTTGCTGATTCAACCGCAACGCAAACTTCTCCTGTTGAAACAAAGACAATTGCAATGGTAGTTTCCCACCACGTGAAAGACTATGCTGTGTGGAGACCTTTCTTCGACCGCGATGAGCAGATGCGCCAAGCGGCAGGAATGAAAGTGCTGAGCGTTTTCCAAGATGCTGCCGACCCGAATTATGTTTCGGTCACAGTTTCTGTTCCGAGCATAGAAGCAGCCAAACAATTTGCTGCCTCTGAAGAACTGAAAAAGGTGATGTCAGAAGCTGGCGTAACCGACCAGCCCGAAGTGAAGTTTTATGAATTTCAATTCTCGGATGATGCAGCGGGCGGCAGTTCAGACAATCGCTTGTTCATCGTTGCCAAAGTGCCTGATTACGATATGTTCAGCAAGGTGTACGCTGCGAATGATTCACTCCGGAAAGCAAGAGGAGTTTCCACCGTGATTATTGCGCGCAATCTTGATGATGCGACTGAAGTAGCTTTAGCATACACCGCTACGAATATGGCAACTTTGAAAATGCACGCTGAGAGCGCTGAAGTAAAGGCAGCAATGCAGAAGATTGGCGTAATTGGCGAACCGATGATTCAGTTTGCAACGAAAGCGAAAGAAACTCCGATGTAACTTTCGCTTCTCTAAATAAAAAAAGCCCTTGAGAAAAATTTCTTAAGGGCTTTTTTGTTTGCATTTTTTGAATCAACATAGAAATCATTACTTTTGGCACATCGTTCTTTACACCATTTCTCCTTTTACGGGTTTTGCAACAAGCAAAATAAAAAGGAACCGTGTGCAAATCACGGGCTGTCGCGCAACTGTAAGTAACGAATAAAGTTGCCGCCAATTAAATCCATTGTTCTGACAAAATCAGGATGAGAAGGATGGCGGTAATGTTACAAGCCAGGATACTTTACCTGTAAATCTGAGACGAATGCTTTCGCGGTTATGAAGCAAAAGTCCTGAATGAAAAAGAGATTCCTTTTTCGTTTTTCCTTTTATTTCCATCCCGAAACATGCTTGTTGTGAAGAACATTAAGCTAATTAATGTTCAAGCGAAATGCAGCGCACGACTGTATTGCAATTATGTTTCTGTTCAAATCTTATCCGAGAATAATTTCAGCGACAGCTCTCCTTTGGGGTGCTTCCTCAATTCCGCTTTTTTCTTTTGCCCAAAACAGAGAGCGCGACACAACATTAAATATCCAAGAAGTTATCATCAATGATTCTCGTCTTGAAAATTTTTCTGCCGGAACAAAAATTCAATCATTTGACGAAGCTGCCTTAGAAGAATACGAACACGACAACCTCACTGATATACTGATTGACGAAACCGGGCTATTCATTAAAACCTACGGATTAGGAAGTCTTGCCACCAGTTCATTTCGTGGGGGCAGCGCTTACCAAACCGCTACACTCTGGAATGGATTCAACATCAACAGCCCCATGAACGGGCTGTTGGACTTCTCGCTCGTGCCTGCAGGGATAACGAACTCCGTAAAAATTCAGCATGGTGGAACCAGCGCGCTTTGGGGAAGTGGAGCCATTGGAGGAACGATTCATTTAAACAACATTCCTGTTTTTGACAAAGGGACTACCGTATCAGCAAGTTTTAATGCGGGCAGTTTTAAAACTTTCAACGAAAAAATATTTTTTGAAATCAGTAAAAAGAAATGGATTTCAGGATTAAAGTTTTCACACAACAGCGCGAAGAATGACTTTCCTTTTCACAATTATTTCCTGCCTGAAAATCCTGAAATGAAGCAACCCAATAATGAGTTGAAGCAATTCAGTGTGATATCAGATAACTTTTTCATCCTCAATAAAAAACAAAAGCTAAATCTTTTTTTCTGGTATCAATATACCGACAGAAATATTCCGCCTACGATGTTGCAAGCAACGAATCAATCGAATCAAAAAGATGAAAGCTATCGCGTAACATCAGAATGGCAGTTCTCTGAAAAGAAAAAACACATCTTCATCCGTGCTGCTTACTTTGATGAAAACATCACTTACTCTGATGTTGCTTATGATTATTCCGCATACAGCCATTCACAATCCGTAATAACAGAAGCGGAAACGAAATTCACTTACGGCAATACTCATTTCCTGAACATCGGCATCAACAATACTTTTATTCAAGCCTCTGTATCGTCAGTAGGCGCAGATGAAGGCTATCCGGAGCAAAAGCAGAGAAATCAAATTGCGCTATTCACTTCTTACAAGTTCACCACCGTAAATAAAAAATATGCTTTGTGCGTATCAGCAAGACAGGAATTGCTGGAAAACAGATTCATGCCTTTTACGTTTTCTGTCGGCTCTGATTTGAATGTGTTGAAATGGCTGTGGCTGAAAGCAAGCATAGCGCGTGTTTACCGCGTTCCTACGTTCAACGATTTATATTGGATTCCCGGTGCAAATCCCGATTTGCTTGCAGAAAACGGATTCAACGAAGATGTTGGACTCAGAATTTTTACACAAACAAAAAATGAAAAATTTTCTTTCACATTTGAGCCGACTTTCTTTAATCGTAATATTAACAACTGGATTATCTGGCTACCCTCACAAGGTTATTGGACTCCACAAAACATCATGAAAGTGTGGAGTCGCGGGTTAGAAACAAGTACTGGCTTTAGTTATGAAATCAAGAAAATAAAATTCACGCTTTCTGTTCTTGCCAACTATGTGCTTTCCACCAATGAAAAATCAAAAACATCCAATGATGCTTCCGTAGGAAAGCAATTGATTTATGTTCCGAAAGTAAAGTTGCTCGGAAAGTTTTCCATTGAATATAAAGGGTTCGCGCTCACTTATAGACATAGTTATACCGGAGACCGATACATCACTACAGACAATTCCGCATCGGTTGCCACTTATGATTTAGCAAACATCCTCTTCTCTAAAAAATTTCAAATCAAATCGTGGGAGTTGTCGGCATTCGCAGAAATAGAAAATCTATTCAACGAACAATATCAGGTAATTCAGAGTCGAGCAATGCCTTTGCGCTCTTACAGCGGGGGAATCACCATTCAATTCAGCAAACCTTTTTCAAACAATAAAAACCCATAAACAATGAAAACCAATTTTCTCAAAACTATCTGCATACTGTTGGCATCAACATGTGCTATCAGCATGAATGCACAAACTGTTTCCTATTTTGAAAACCTAACGCTATCACCTGACACGTTTTCGGATGGAGCTTCACAACCACTCGGCACTTATTTTTCAAGTGGCAATGCTGAGTTTTATTCTTTTTACGATACTTCGTTTGGAGGATTCTGGGGTGGTGGTTTTGCATATACCAACATGACCGATAGCGCCACTGCCGGATTTGGAAATCAATACAGTGCCCGCACGGGAATTGGATTTTATGGTTCTGCCAACTATGCTATTGGAAAGCAGGATGCGATTGTGCGACTTACAGGAGATGCTGCAGGAAAAGCCGTGAGTGGCTTATATGTTACAAACAGCACTTATGCTTATTTAAGTATGAAAGATGGAGATGCTTTTGCAAAGCAATTCGGTTCCCCTAATGATGCAAATGGAATTTCTGACGGAACTAACGGAGAAGATTGGTTTTTGCTCACGATTTATAATTGGCACAACGGTGCGCTTTCTGGCGACAGCGTGAATTTTCATCTTGCTGACTTTCGCGACTCAAACAATGCGCAGGATTACATTGTGAAAACATGGGAATGGATTGACCTTACTTCTCTTGGTAACGTGGACAGTTTGCAATTCAAGTTAACTTCAAGCGATGTCGGTTCATTCGGAATGAATACACCCGCATTTTTCTGCGTTGATAATTTTACAACTACCGATGCTTCAGTTGGAATTTTTGAAAGCAGCTTGCCGAAGAATACATTTTCAATTTATCCTAACCCGTCAACTGATTTCATTACCATTAGCTTGGAAAATTTAGTGAATGAAGAAACTGCAATTCAGATTTTTGATGTTACAGGAAAACTGGTAGCCAACGAAACATTTACAACAGGCAAACAACAAATTTCCATCGTTGACTTGAAGAGTGGATTGTACAGGACAGTTGTTTCAAGTAAGAATTTTTCAGCAACAGGAAATTTTTTGAAACAATAAAACAGAATAGGTATGAGGTCTTTATTCTTGACTACTATTTTAACCAGAGTAATCATTTCTGCATCAGCACAGTTTGCCCCGCCAGCCGGACAAGTCGGTTCTACTGCAATTCATAAAGACAGTTCCGCTTTTGTTGCATGGGCAACGGGTTGCAATGTAGTGCGCGGGCTACGAAACATTTCCGTTCCTGATTCGGGATATGCCGAAATAGGTGATAGTTCTTCTGCGCTTGGACAAGCCGGACAAAACGGAGTGGTGAGTTTTGGTGATGGCGGTTACGCAATGCTCACATTCGCGCAGCCGATTATCAGTCAGGCGGGCTGGGACTTCGCAGTGTTCGAAAATGGAATCACAGATGATTTTATAGAACTGGCTTTTGTGGAGGTGAGTTCTGATGGAATTCATTTTTTCAGGTTTCCTGCCACTTCCCTCACACAAGATACTGTTCAGGTTGGTTCGTTTGGAAGTATTGACGCGACTAAAATCAACAACCTTGCAGGAAAATACCGTGCAAGCTATGGAACGCCTTTCGAGTTGGATGAATTGGCGAGTGAAATTGGCTTGGATGTAAATCACATCACGCATATTAAAATCATTGACGTGGTGGGATGCATTCAAAATCAATACACCACTTATGACCAACACGGAAATAAAGTGAACGACCTCTGGCCTACCACTTTTGCATCAAGTGGGTTTGATTTGGATGCGGTGGGTGTGATTCATCAGCTTGAAACAGGCGTACGTGAATTGATTGCAAAAATTCAACTTGAAGTTTTTCCAAATCCAATTCAAAGCAATAGTGTTGTGCGATTCCACTCCTCCACAGCTTCCTCAGTGAAAATTGCGGTATTGGATTATACAGGCAGAGAGGTATTTCAGTTTGGAAATACAAATTCCAATTTGGGATTAAACGAAATACAATTGCCGGAGATGAATTTGCCTTCAGGAATATATTTCATGAAGGTTGAGTCGGAAGATATTATTGGGATAGAAAAAATGATTGTTATCTGATGACAAAGAAAAATTTGTTCAGTAATTCCATCCGCCAGTTGGAAGGTGGAATTGTTTTTCGATTGTACTTTCTGCTTTCAATTACAATCTTTTTTTCCTCCTGCGAAAAAGAACCGGAGAACAATCCACCCGCAAACATTGGCAATGGCGTTTATATCACCAATGAAGGTCCGTATCAATTTGGCAATGCAAAGGTGAGTTACTACGACAAAATTAATGCAGTTGCCACTGAAGATTTATTTGCACCAGCCAATAACCGTCCGCTTGGAGATATTCTACAGTCCATGTATATCTTCAACGGCAAAGCGTATCTGGTGGTAAACAATTCGCAGAAAATCGAAGTGGTTGACCCTGTTACTTTTGTTTCATCGGCAATCATTACCGGGCTTGGTTCACCACGCTACTTCTTACCTATTAATGATAACAAGGCTTACGTAACCGATTTTGAAAGCGCTGATGGAGTTTCTATTCTCGACCTGAACAATAATTCTGTGACAGGTTTAATTCCGCTTGAAGGATGGACGGAAGAACTATTGCTTTCAAACGGGAAAGTATTCGTTACTAATCTGCGCAGCGATAAAGTTTATACTATCAACGCAACAACCGACCAATTGGAAGACAGCATTCTCGTGAGCTATGCTTCCGTTTCCATTGCAGAAGATAAAAACGGAAAACTTTGGACGCTATGCAGTGGGGATGAGCAGAAAAATTTCTTTGGCGGATTGCATCGCATCAATCCTGCTACGCTGCAAGTGGAACAATCCTTTCCTTTTCCCAATCTTACAGATAGTCCGTGGCGGCTGCGCATGAATGCAACACAAGACACGCTTTACTTTCTAAACGAAAGCGTTTTCCGCATGGCTATTTCAGATAATCTTTTACCTGCAACAGCATTTATCCCGCAGGGCAACCACAACTTTTACGGCATCGGCATTGACCCTGAAACCAGCACAGTTTATGTTTCCGATGCGATTGATTTTGTGCAGCGCGGTGTGGTGTATAGCTATAGTCCTGACGGCACAATGCTCAATTCATTCTACGCTGGGATTATTCCCGGGGAGTTTTGGTTTGATTGATGAACTCCGAAAAAAAACATACTGAAAATAAAGTCAAAGACATTCCGAAAACGGAATTACAACAGGACATTGATTACTATATCGAAAATGGTCTTTGTGTTTTCACGGCTCAGTATCATTTGAAACGCGGTTCTTGCTGCAAGAACAATTGCAGGCATTGCCCTTACGGGTTTAAAAAACAAAACAGCATTTAAGCAATAACGGAATTCATCCACTGCTTCACTTTTCGCTTCACATGCGTCCATGTGAGCCGCTCCTTCCAGCTTCCCCAGCCGTGGTGAATGCCGTAAGTGATGCCGTTTTGCTCCAACCGCTCTCTTTCTTTTTTTGTTTTTGGCGCAGCGGGATGAAACATCATCCGCTCAGGCGCTACAACGTCAGGATAATTATTTGCGAAGTAAATACGCGTGAGCAACATGGGTCCTGTTGCTTCAATCACTTCCCCATAATTGTTGATTTCAGGCGGGTTATTTTTCAAATCATCCAGCACATCTTTCCAATAACGGTGCCAAGGCACCGATGCAAACACACAATTTCCAATCCCGTCATACGCGTCACCTTCACTAATGCTTCTGTTTTTGGGCAATACAACCAAAGCATCTTCAAAATCAAAAGGATTCAGCATTTCATAATCCAAATCGAGGTAGATGCCACCCATGCGATACATGATAAGATAGCGAATCACATCTGCGCGCATGATATTGCGTGAAAAGCCTTTGTAAACTGGATAAAAATCAGGAAACTCTTTTTGCACAAATACATCGTTATCCGCATCGGTCCACAATTTATATTTCCAGTCGGGATGCAGTTGCTTTACCTTCTGCTGATATGCTTTCCACTTTTCGGGAATCGCCTCTTCCTTCCATGTTTGATGAATGATTTTGGGAATTTTCATTGCAACGCTCTTCAACTTGTTTTCAACGCGTAGTCTTTCAACTCTTTAGCGAGGTCATCGCCAATATAGTTGTCAATAATGCCGTGCAGGATATAAATAAGTGGAGTGAGCAGCACCGCCATGGTGAATTTATAAATGTAATTCACCACCCCTACCCCAAGAATCAAAGCGGTAGTCCATCCTTCCTGCCCATAGAATGCGATGAACAGCACCACGTAGCTGTCAATCAGTTGCGACACAACGGTTGAGCCTGTAGCACGCAGCCAGATTTTTTTTTCGCCCGTCATTTTCTTGATACGGTGAAACACGAACACATCCACTACTTGCCCAACAAGAAATGCGACAATCGAACCGGCAATAATGCGCAAGCCTTGCCCGAATACAACTCCAAACGCATTGTTCATGTCCGAAATTCCCTGACTCTGTTTTGTTGTAATCCAAAAGTCAGCAGGCTCCACATGGATGACGAGAAAAATCATTGCAAACGCATACGTGATTAATCCCACCGCGAGAAAGGAAAGAAAGCGCACACCGCGCCTGCCATAATATTCATTGATGACATCGGTGAGGATAAACACAAACGGCCAGAGCAACACACCGCAAGTAAGATTGAAGGAAAGCGGTTGTCCGAAAAAGACCAATGAAAACGGTTCAAAGCCCAGTGTTTTTTCCAACGAAAAAATCTTTACACCAATAAATTCTGCTATCAGCGCATTGGCGATAAAAAAACCAGCAAGGAAGATGAACAACCTGCTCGCCTTGTTGTGTACAACCTTGATGTTTTCCATGGTTGCAAAATAATGAATGTCATGGATTCCATCATTTGAAGCGATGGAATCCATACTTGAATTACTTTTGCCCCCATGCAAGTAGAAATTTATACTGATGGCGCAGCGCAGGGCAACCCCGGCCCGGGGGGCTATGGCGTGATTTTAAAATATGGCGACAAGGCAAAAGAACTTTCTGCCGGCTACAAACATACCACCAATAACCGCATGGAACTGATGGCGGTGATTGCAGGATTGGAATCGCTCAAAAAAGATGAATTGAATGTGCTCATCGTTTCCGATTCAAAGTATGTGATTGATTCAGTGGAAAAAGGCTGGCTGTTTGGCTGGGTGAAAAAAGATTTCAAAGGAAAAAAGAACAAAGACCTGTGGCTGCGCTTTCTTGATGTATATGAAAAACACAAGGTGAAATTCAAATGGGTAAAGGGACACAACAACCATCCTTACAACGAGCGTTGCGATGAACTTGCCGTTGCGGCTGCGCAATCACGCCCCCTCATTCGGGATGAGGGCTTTGAGAGCGGGGCGTTTAATTAGAATAGGGTAACTGTGACTACAACAAAATAGTAAAATGAATTTTTGAAATCTGATTCGCAAATGTTAAAATAGTTTAACCTTTTTTTCAAGGTACACTTTCAGCCCGCCTCCATGAAACGTCATCCTGTTTCTAAATATTCCGCGATAGCGTCTTTTGCTTTCTCGCCCAATTGAAATACATCAATTTTTAAAGGAGCGGCCATCCCTTATAATTTTTCCTCGCGAAGTCGGCTTTGAAAAACGCGGATAAACATGGATTTAATTGCTAAATCTTGTGTTGGCAGAGAATATCCGATTATTAGCCAATGCTCTGCGATGCGCAGCGTTTCAAATGCGCCTTTCCAAATGGCTTTGACGCCATGAAAGCATCTCTGCAATAATTTTGTGATGTTCTGTTTTTCTGTCTTGTTCGCCAAGGTTTGCGATATTCCATGTAGCGAGTAAAAGTCTGTTCTTGTTTTTGGCAGGAATACTTCTGCCTGGTTTGGTGACGCGGTAATTTCTGAGCGCGTTGATTAAAGTTTGCATTTTGATGCTTTAGGTGTATGTTGGTTTTTCACAGGAGGGCAGAGGATATTATTTGAAATAATTAAAAATATTTTCGTCTAAATCATTTACCACAATTCCAAGCAATTCATCAATAGATGTATAAGGTTTATAAAGAGCCTTTATTTGAAAATTTTTTTTATTTCCCTAAACGTATCCTTTCATCAATTGCTTTTTGAGGATCGCCTTTGCCGAGTGAAATTTTTGGAGATTTTGAATAGAAATAAACTATACATGTAGATTGGTTTGGATGTCTATTAATGCAAATAATATTTCTTTGGCTGTTCCTGACACGTTGTTATTGGTCGGTGTGCTTAATTTGTGTCGAAGCACGGCAACTATCACATCTGTTTTGGCTATAAGTTGTATATTATCAATATCCTGAACAATCCCGGACTGAGATACTAAATCTTCCCTTCCAGCCACTTTCACTCTAAACTTAGAGCGGTTCTGAAAATTGATTTATACGCACGCATCCTTCATTTATGGTAGTTCTAAAAATTCAAAAAAAGACGAACCAAAAAAACTCAAAGAGAAAACACAAAGTTCACAAAGCTTTGTTTTTATTTACTTTGTATTTCTTAGTGAAAAATTCCTTGCGTACTTTATGTTAAAAATTAATTTTAAAAACTGCCATTTATTATTTCCAAATGATTCATAGAAGTGCATTTTATATTTATGTGTCAAATCTAAACTGACTTTTAGCATAAACAAAATAAAATGCAAATATTATTTTCTATGTGAAAATACGTAGAAAAAAGTATTACGTAAAATGATTTAACGCCTTCTGTGTGCTTTGCTACTATTGAGTTATAGCGTTATCAGATTCCCTGAAATAACATTACGCTTTCTAAGTATTCGGGAGTGATTACGTTCCATCCAAGCCGTTTTCGAATATTTTCTGCGTATTCATTCATAATGGCAGGCTCGCCATGAATGGTGAAAGTATATTTTGGTTTTTGCTTAAAATTATTCATCCAGCGAAACAATTCGCTTTGGTCGGCATGTCCCGAAAGGCTTGAAACGTATTCTACTCTGCAACGCACAGGCACGTCATTGCCGAAGATACGGATGTCTTTATCTCCATCGAGAATTTTTCTTCCGCGCGTACCTGCCGCCTGATAGCCGGGAATAAGCAGCGTGTCGTTTGTTTTTGGAAGGCGATGAAATAGATGATGAATGATTCTTCCGCCTGTCATCATTCCGCTTGCGGAAATTATGATTGCGTTGCTCTTGAGCGTATTAAGATGTTGCGACTGTTCTTTGCTTTGGCAGAAGTAAAGCGTTTTTGTTTCTAGCGCATGCGCAAGGTCTGCAGAATCGAAATCCATTTTATGACATTCAGGATAGCGAGCGTACAGCGTAGATGCAGAAATCGCCATCGGGCTGTCAATATAAACCGGCACATCAGGTATCAGGTTTTTATCCATCAACTGTCGCACATGATATAGAAAAGTTTGCGTTCGCCCTACGGCAAAAGCAGGCACAAGCACTACGCCTTTGCTTGCAAAAGTTTCGTTGATGATATTTGAAATCTCTGTATCAAGATTCTTAACATCATTCTCACGGTTCCCATACGTTGATTCAACAAACAGCGCGTCAGCTTCAGTAATTGTCGCAGGGTCAAATAGAAAATCCTGGTCGTAGCGACCGAGGTCGCCTGAGAAAACAATTTTTTTTGTTTCCCTGTCGCCTTGAATATAAATTTCAACAATAGCAGAACCGAGCAAATGTCCCGCATCCTGAAATACAATTTCAACGCGCGGATGAATTTTAAATCGCTCTTTGTACCGATAGCGTTTGAGATTTGGAAATACGTCACGCGCGTCTTCTTCAGTATAGAGCGGCTTGGGTTCCGCATGTTTTGAATAGCCTTTCCTTTTTGCATAACCGGCTTCTTCTTCTTGCAGTTTTGCCGAATCAAGCAGCATGATTTCCATAAGGTCGCCTGTAGCGCGCGTGCAATAAACGGGTCCTTGAAAACCATTTTTGAATAAGCGCGGCAAATAGGCAGTATGGTCATTGTGCGCGTGGCTTATCACAATAGCATGGATGGTTGATGGTTCAACAGGCAGTTTTTCCCAGTTGCGCAACCTGAATTCTTTCATTCCCTGAAACATGCCGCAATCAAGCAGGAAGCGAAACTCGTCCTCCAGTTCAATCAGATATTTTGAACCGGTGACTGTTTTCGCTCCGCCAAGAAATTTTACGCTTACGTTCATAAGGCAGTGCTTTGAAAATGGAGTGTTGGGTTATTAAATTCAGCGGGTGTATTTCATTAATACAGTTGCGTTACTACGCCATCACAAAATACGCGCATCGTGCTTTCCACCCGCTGAAAAAGCACGGAAGTGTTGTTTAAAGAATAATTTTTCACCTGCTCCGATGAAATCTGTTGCAAAGTGCCGTTGATGAATCCCATCAGCCCTCTGTCAAGGTCGGTGAATACAACTGCGTTTCTATCTATGGCATAGCTTGCAGGAGTATAAGCTGCAAGCCTTTGCTCTATTCCATCAGAGAACACATGCAGATGGTCATATTGGTCAAAATAGACGAGCATGTTGTCCACGATTTCATATTTCTTTGGCGGAATAGGCATCAATTCATAATCATTTCCCTGATAGTTCACCATAAACTTCTTTTCAATATCCGTTACATACGCCACCATGTTCTCGCCCACTTCGTAGCTGATGGGCGGCAGGGTTTGCAACCGGATGACTTCACCGCTCTGAAATACCTTGAAGTCGCCCACAAAATCTACATAAGCTACAACGTTATTATGAATTTTAAAGGAACGCGGAGCAGAGCCGGTTTCGAGCGAAAGGATTTCTCCGTTATAAAAAATATTATACTCGTAATTGATGGCTACGAAAGCAACGATATTTTCCGCGCCTGCAAATTGCATTACATTGCGATTGTCATACGTGCGTGTTTCACCGTTGAAAAAAAGCACGAAGCTGTTCATGAAATCATTAAACGCCACTACGCTGTCGCCATAGGCATACTGTTTGATTTCCTGATGCAGCCTGCCGAGTGCATGCACTTTCTTTCCATCAAACGCATACATCAGGTCGCCAGGGTTTCTATAGACGAGCAAATGGTCAGTGACATGATATTCCACAGGAGCGAAATCCTGCAGCTTGATGGTTTGTCCGTTTTGATAAACTTTAAAAGAGAGGGTGAAGTCAGTATAAGCGATGTATTTATTTCCAACCTTGTAAGTATTAATCATTTGGTACTCCTGCTGGGTGAGCGACTCGTTCTCAAAAACATAAAAGAAATCTTGCCGCGTTTCGCGCGTGTCGCGGAAGGCGGTGAGGCATTGGGAATAAGCTGTGTGCAGCGAGAGAAGGAGCAGGAAGGAACTTAAAAATCTTTTCATCGAAGCTGTTTGTTGTTTTGAGTTGCCAAGATACAAATAAACGCTATTTTGACTCCCTGAAAACACAAGCATCATGCCGTTTGCGAAAATCATCCTGCTTTCTTCATTCTTTATCCCGCTGCATTCCTTTGAGCAGGATTTTGACAAGAAAGCATTTTGCGCAAGTCTTCAGACAGCGATGACTGCATTTGAAACAAGTTATGACAGCCTGAAGGGTGAATATGTCGGAGCGAATTCATTTGGTATTCAACAATGGAAACCAAAAATCAATTTGAGCGGAGCCGCATCGGGATACTATGATTACAGCACTTACCTTTCCGAAGAGTATCGCGCTACTTATGTGATGAAAGAGAACGCGCAGAAAGCCGATGCAGAAGCACTCTATAAGCAACTCGTGAGTGCAACAGGCAGTTGCTTTGGCGTTGATTTTTTCCTTGAAGAAAAAGTAACCACCGAATATCGCGGGGGCAAAAAGGTGCAACAATTAGAAGCGCAGTTCACGCGCATGGTTGCGGGCAGCAACACGGGCTATCAATATCCTTATATCCGCATTAGCTCCACCGCGTATGAAACAGGCGAAACTTTTGAAGTACTCGTGGAGTTGATTTGGTTAATTACGAATTAGAAATTATTTTCTTCAAAAAACTCAATACTCCACCCTGCACACCCAACACTCACTTATGAAAGAAATCTCAAAAAAATATACCAACGGGGAAGTCACCGTGGTGTGGAAACCAAGTCTTTGCATTCATTCGGGCATTTGTGGAAAGTTGCCGGCTGTATTCAATGGCGCGAAAAAGCCATGGATAGACGCAAGCGGTGCGCCAACTGATGCCATTATCAATCAAGTGAAGCAGTGTCCTTCGGGCGCGCTTTCTTTTTACATGAACAGCGAGCAGCAAGGAGAGGTAAAGGTCGAAAGCGAAACCATCATGGAGATTTCCAAAAATGGACCGCTGCTCGTGTATGGCAATATCTGCATTAAAGATTCAGAAGGCAAAGAAACACGTCAAAATAAAGTAACTGCCTTGTGTCGCTGTGGAGGCTCTTCCAACAAGCCTTTTTGCGATGGCACGCACAAGAAGATTGAATTTAAGGGTTAAAGACAAAAAGCCGGTCAAACAAAGAGTCTGACCGGCTTTTTTTGAGGAACGGTGTTCCTTCTAATCTTTCACGATAATCTTCTTGAGAATACGCTTGTCGCCATGCTGCATTTGCAGGAAGTACATGCCTGCCGGATGCGCATCAAGGTCAATGCTTTCTTTCAACTCGCCCACGAACTCCAGTTTTTCATTGGTATAAACATTTTGCCCGAGGTGATTGTAAATTTTGATTGTCAAATTATTCACTTCAGGCGCATAGTATTCAGCGATGAATTTTCCCGTATTCGGATTCGGATACAACTGCAACGAAGATTCTTCAACAGGTGATTCGATGGAATTTTCTTCCATCTTTGAAGCCTGATTTACTATCGTAAATGTTCTTGTGAAGGAGGCGCTTACTGTACCGGTAGCGTTTAATCCGCTGTATGCAATTACAGTGAGCGTGTAAGGCATTGCATTTACATACCATTTCTTATAGCAGCCCGAAGGAGTGTCGCCATTGATTGCATAAGGTGAAGTGTTTTCCGTTCTGAACGTAGTGCCGTTTACAATAAACCGCACACTCTTCACCGCAGCAGCATTACATACATTCGCGCGCACTGCAAAATCGGGCGTATTGGCAAGATTGATAATCATGCCATTGGTGATTTCAGCGATGTCACCGGCTGTGCAAATGCCAGTTAGCGTCAATGAACTGATGGAAACCGGAGTGCAACCACCGCAGGTTGAGCCGTTACCGTTGCAAACTCCGCAAGCGTCAACTGTTGCCGTGCCATTGCAAATGCCAAGACAATCTTTACCCTGGTTTGCGCCCAATCCTGTGGTTCCGCCTGTGCAAATTCCGCATGAATTAATTGTTGCTGTTCCATTGCAAACACCAGCGCAGTCTTTACCCTGAGTGAGAGGCAATCCTGTTGTTCCGCCAACACAGATATTACAAGAATTTATCGTTGCTGTTCCATTCAATACACCGGCACAATCTGTAGTAGTTGCCTGATTGATAACTGTGAACGTAACCGTTTCACTGATACCTACAGTGCCTGACCCACTTGCACCTGTATAAGGAGTTCCGGTAAGGGTTTTTGAACCAACGGTTGGATTCCATGCGATATAGCTACCAGCGGGGCTGTCGCCATTGATTGCATAAGGAGCAGTTGATTCAGTTCGAACAGTTGAACCATTCACAAAAAATCGAACACTACCCACATTTTGTCCATTGCATGTATTCGCGCGAACGCTGAATGAGCCGATGGTTGCAAGGTTGATGGTCATGCCACTGGTGAGCGGACCGATTTCACCGAGTGTTCCTGTACGCATCAACGTGAATGAAATAACTTCATTTGCAACGCATGGAGGTGCGCAACTTGAACCATTTCCACCGCAAACTCCGCAGGCATCTTTACCTTGATTTGCACCTAAGCCTGTAGTGCCGCCCACGCAAATGCTACAGTCATTGAGATAGGCTGTTCCATTACAAACGCCTGCGCAATCTTTGCCTTGATTTGCAGGAACGCCTGTTGTGCCGCCTGTGCAAATGTTACAAGAGTTTAAAGTTGCGGTTCCACCACAAACACCCGCACAATCCTTACCCTGATTAACTCCGAGTCCTGTATTTCCGCCAACGCAGATATTGCAGGCATTGAGTGTAGCAGTACCGCCACAAACACCCGCACAATCTTTGCCTTGGTTTGCAGGAACGCCTGTTGTACCACCTGTGCAAATGCTGCATGAATTTAAAGTAGCCGTGCCACCACAAACACCCGCACAATCCTTACCCTGATTAACTCCGAGTCCTGTATTTCCGCCTACGCAGATATTGCAATCATTGAGGTAAGCAGTTCCGTTGCACACTCCGTTGCAATCTTTGCCCTGATTACTTCCATGACCTGTTGTGCCGCCCACGCAAATGTTGCAATCATTTAAGAAAGCAGTTCCGCCACAAACACCCGCGCAATCCTTACCGGAGTTTAAAGGCAAGCCGGTTGTTCCTCCGACACAAATTCCGCAACTGTTTACTGTTGCAAGTCCACCCTGCACACCTGCGCAATCCGCAGCTACCGGTACAATAGAAATTGCATTGACTTTTGCATTATTTATTACAGCCGCGAACAGAAGATTCACCTGACCATCTGTGATAGGCACATTCGTAAATGTTTGAACAGTTGCAGTTCCGGCAGCATTACCTGCGGCAACCCACGTATCAAAATTCGTCAGCACCTGTGTTCCTTCCAGCGACACATTGAACACACGTTTGCCCGGACCACCATTCGCAGGCTGCCCACCTGTTGCGCCATAATATAATTCAGCAAAGTGAAGGCTGATATTGTACGAGCCATTTCTCACCGGAATATTATATCCTAATGAACCAGAAAAGCGCTCTGTACGGTAAATCACGTCATCACCGGTATTCAGAATGTCTGGAATACTGTTATTAGTGAATGCTGAGGCGCCTGTTGTGTAGTAATTATCCGTTTTGAATGTGTCGCCCGTGAGCGAAATGTATTGCGGTCCGTTACCGCAGTTAATGAATACAGGCTTCGGAGCATTCGGGTCAACCAAAGATACCGTGAGCGTGAAGTTCTGACTGGCAACATTATTTACCAACTGAGCATCATCAGCGAAGATGGTGAACTGCTGGCTGCCATAAGCATTGTTGATGGACGAGAAAGTCACCTGACCTGTAATTGCGTTAATAGCAACATTTGCAAAGCTTGATGTGGGCGGTGAAAGCGAGTAGGTTACCACCTGGCTTACTTCATCAGTTGGTACCGCAGCAGGTGTAACTTGTACACTTACCGGAGGTGAGAAGTTTTTCGCCAATATAATATTGCTGTTTAATGTAAATGCAGGTGCATCATTCACCGGAGTAACATTCAGCGTGAACGAACGTGAGAATGTGCCAAACGGTTTTCCATCATTTGCAATCACACTGAATACCTGCGTTCCGTTCTTATTGTTCAATTTGATGATTGAAATTGTTCCTGTTGTCGGATTAATAGAAACGCTTGCCACGCCTGTTGAAGCAGGGGAGAGCGAGTAGGTTACAACATCACCAGCGTCAGAAGGAGGAACCGGATCAGGAGTTGCCGTGATGGTTTGTGTTCCTGCAAAATCTTCAGCTAAGGTGAGCGTACTCGTGCTGAGTGAGAAAGCAGGGGGTTCGTTATTCGTGTACGGAACGATACAGATGCCTGAAATCTTCGCTTTGTTTACTAACGCAGTGAATGCAATGTTGATGAAGCCATCCGTGATTTGCAGGCTGTCAAACTCTTCAATTACCGCGCGCGCTGCTCCGCCTGCTTTGAAGAAGATGTCATAGTTGGCAAGCACTTGCGTTCCTTCCAACGAAACATTGAACACTCTGCTGCCAATACCACCGCTTGCGGTTCCGCCATCTGCTCCGAAATAGGTTTCAGCAAAAAGCAACTTCACTTTATACAATCCGTTTGCAGCAGGAATATTATAGCCAAAACTGCCGCTGTTGCGTTCTGACCTGAAAATGAAATCATCGAAAGTATTCAGCACGTCAACAATTGTGTTATTGGTAGCGGTAAACGCTCCGCTCGTAAAGTATAAATCTGAACGGAACGTGTCACCCACCACAGATACATATTGCGGACCACCGCAATTCCAGCATAGCGCTTTGCTGCGCGTTTCATTAACAGCAAGGTAGAAGGTTTTTGAAACCGTGTTGTTTACAGATTGTCCGTCATTTGCAGTGATGGTAAACTGCTGGAAACCCGATGCGTTCGGAATAGAAGTGACATTCACTTGCCCTGTGCTGTTGTTGAATGAGATGTTTGCAAACGGAACAGTTGCTGGGCTAAGCAAGTAAGTCACAACCTGTCCAACTTCGCCTGCCGGAACTGGATCAGGCGTAACAGTTACACTTCTTGTGCCTGCGAAATTCTTTGTTTCCGCAATGTTGCCACTGATAGCAAATGATGGAGGAGTATTCGCATTGCCATCCGGCACAATACAGAATCCGGAAATTTTTGCTTTGTTGATTACAGAGTTAAATGCGATATTCAAAAAACCGTCTGAAACTGCCACGTTCGTGAATTCGCGCATAATGGCTTTTTCAGCGCCATTTGCCTGCGCGAATATGTCGAAGTAACTCAGCATCTGCGTGCCTTCCAGATTTACGTGGAACACTCTGCTTCCTGCGCCTCCGGTTGCACTTCCGCCAGTTGCACCAAAGTAGGTTTCTGCAAAATACAAGCGCACTTTATACACGCCATTTGCAACAGGAACATTATAGCTGAATGCAGTGGCATTTCTTTCTGTTCTGAAAATATTATCATCAAACGTGTTTTGAATGTCAGCGATGTTATTATTCGTGTAGGTAAGCGTTCCACCTGAGAAGTAAAAATCAGATTTAAACGTGTCGCCCGTTGCGGAAATAAATTGCGGACCACCGCAATTGTAGCAAATCGCATTGCTGGTAGTGCTGTTTATGGCAAGGTAAAATTGTTTTGTTGACGTGTTAAATGAGTTCTGTCCGTCATTCGCAGTGATGGTGAAAATCTGGAAACCGGTTTGTTCAGGAATAGACGTGATGCTGACTTGCCCCGTGCTGCCGTTGACGGAAACATTCGCAAATGAGACGGATGAAGGATTCAACGTGTAGGTTACAGTTTGACTTGCTTCATTTGAGGGAACAGTGTTAGGCGTTACCGTCACAGTTTTTGTGCCTGCGAAATTTTTCAATTCGGTGACATTGCCGCTTACATTAAATGCAGGAGCATCGTTCACGGGATTTACCGTGAGCGTGAATGTTTTCTCATAGGTGTTATTACTTGATTGTCCGTCATTGGCAGTGATGATAAATTCCTGTATGCCGAATTCATTTGGCTTGGAAGAGATGGAAACATGCCCTGTTACTGAACTGAAAGAAACATTTGCAAAACTTACCGAAGCCGGTGAGATGCTGTACGTAGCAACCTGGTTTTCTTCGCCAATGATGGCAGGAAGAGGCGTTACAGTTACTGTCTTTGTTCCCGTGAAATCTTCCTCTGCCGTGATGTTGCCGCTGATGTTGAATGCAGGAGGATTATTTAATCCTTCTGTCAACCAGCGAATGGCAGCATCAAAAAGCAGATATCCGTTTGAAGTGAGCAACGAGCCTGCCAAATCATGCATGAAAAATCCAACTCTGCGTTCGGGTGCATTCAATCCCACCATCGAAGCGTTTTTCTCATATCCATAAAGAGTGATGTTATTATTCGTGGCGGTTCCGCCCGTGCGCGCAATTTTTATTGCGTTAGCGCTTACATTGCTGGAATAAATTATTTTGTCAGGCACTGTGTAAACCGTTACCTGCCCCAAGGGAAGTCCGGCAGCCATCGGATGCGTGCTATTCAGGATTGTTATTGCGCTGGCGTTTGTGCCGGTTGTAGAGGAAGTAGATGTCATCTTCAAGTCGTCTGACAATCCCGGCTCCCAGTTTAACAGGGGAACAGCCACGTTGGTGAATTTCGTATTCACATCATTGGTAGTTATCGTAGAGGATATTAAAATCAATTCTTTTCCTGTTGCATCGCTTGCTTGGGATGCAGAACCGCTGACCACAGAAACATTAAATCCTAATCCTTCGAGTCTTGTTTTAATTGCAAGGTCAGAAACAGTGAGGGTAGTATTACCTACTACAAACAAAGCGTCACCGATGGTCGTGTTCACTACAACCGAGTAGTTAGTTGCCCATTTCAACGCGGCATCTAACAGCGCAATACCATCAGGAGTCAATGCGTTTGCGCTCAAATCATTCAGGAAAAATCCAACCCTGCGCGAGGGAGCTTTAATGTTTACCATCTGCGCGTTGTTGTCATAGCCGAAGATGACAATTTGTGTGGAATCGGTGGTAGTTGTAGCAATGGGAGTAGCCGCTACTTCGGGTTTCCCCCACACTAATTTATTTAAGCCTGTATAAACTGACTTTATTCCATTTGTTAAATTCCCGGCAAGCGGATGAGGCGCTGCTTTCAAATTTATTTGCGTCACATTCGATACGGTTCCGAATTTGGTTGAACTTCCTACGGTCATTAGCAGGTCGTCCATCAAATTCGGTTCGCAGTTAATCACAGGCACGCCAAGGCTGGTAAACTTGGTTCCAACGTCTGCGGAGTTAATTGTTGAAGAAATAAAAATCAGGTTCATCGCTTCACCGGCAAGCGTAGTTGCCTGCGAGCCGGACATCACGGCTACATCATACCCCAGTTGTGCAATGCGGTCTTTAATTGACTGGTCGCCTGCATTTAATGCGATATTGCCGACTACTAACAGTGCTTTCGGAGCGCCAAATCCTTCATCAATTACTCCATTGCAATTGTTGTCAATGCCATCCTGAATTTCCACACCTGCCGGGCTGATATAAGCATTGGCGTCATCGCAGTCCTTGCTGTTCAGCACATAACCCACCGGTTTAACTATGGAAAGCACAATATCATTCTGGTTTCCAAACAAGTCATTATCATTATCGGCAAACCAGGCAACCTCAATACATGTAATGGTGGAAGCAAGAGGCAAGGCTGTTGTTGCCTGTGTTTCAGTAACGGGAACTTTGTAGAACATGTATCGGTCAAGCATGATGCCGTTTGCCCTTGCAGAAACCTGAATTTCATATGTGCCGGGCACATCAAAATCAACATACACATCGTGCGGGTTTTCTTCAACGGCAGCGGTTTGATAAGTCCATGTGTTTGCATGGTTTTGATAAATTTTAAACCAGCCGATTAACGGACCTCTGTCATATCCAAGCTGGAACTTTCTTGCTCCGCCATGTGGAAACTTTATCCAATAATCATTATTGTAGTTGGAAAGCGAACCATCGTTATAAGAACGCTGTTGAAAGCGATATCTTCCGGGATTCGTGATATTGATTTTATACGTGAACATTTGATTCCCCGGATTATTAATGTATTCCTGTCCGGTGTAGCGTAAAAATCCGGTGCCCGTGTAATTGGGGATATTGGTTCTCTTTTCCCAGGCAACAGGAATGTTTATTCCGTTTTCACACTCAAGCACCAATAAGCCGTTCTGCTCGGTAGGATATTCTTCGCATGGAATCGTTAATACACATTCACCGGTGAGGCTAACGTCAACCGGACCATTTGTGCCGGAATGCTCAATATGAATCGTTGCGTTCTTCAATCCTAATGAAAGCGGTTGGAACTTGAGATTCAGGGCAAATTGACCGTTGGGCGCTATCGAAATCGGCAGGTTCGGGAAGTTGGTGATTTTGTAATTCGTAGTGTCGCTTAATGAAAGCTCATTCACCATCAACACTTGATTTCCCCCGCTGTTGGACAAATTTATTGTGGATGTTTTTTCCTCGGCTAACAATACAAGGCTGAAATTTTTGCTTGTTGTACTCGAAGTAATATTTCCTTTAATGATTTGTGTTCCGTTCGGAGTGGAGGGATTGAAGAAATAAAATACTTCCTGCGAATTGATTTCATCGTTCCCGCGAATTTTACTTCCGGCTGCAACATACACGTTGCCATTTGATACGATTGCTTGCGTGCCGTGTCTTCCCTGATTTAAGGAAGCAATTTCACGCCAGGTTTCAGTAATGAAATTGAGCGCTTCGGTTTCGTTATGCGCTGATGTTTGCGCACCACTTTCTCCGCCAATTACAAGTATTTCATTTCCAAGCAAAGCAACAGCAGCCGCAGCTCTTGGCGTGGGCAGATCGCCACTTGGAGAGGGGAGCGTTGACCATGCGCTGTTAGAGATGTTGTAAATGTCAACCTGCGGCACAGTGGCGTTAAAGGTGTTTCCGCCAAATCCTGTTTTTCTGCCGCCTAATGCATAGATTTTATCTTCAACTATTGCCACGCTGAAGTGATCGCGCTCACGGGGTGCATCGGGCAGCACAGTCCATGTGTTGTTAATCGGGTCAAACACATCTAACCAAGGCACCCAACCATTCAAGTGACCATTTTTAATACCGCATACCACATAAATTTTATTGTTATAGATTGTACAACCAGCAGACCCACGCCTTCTGTTTACCGGAATTTCTGGTCCGATTGTCCAAGTATCGCCTACCGGGTCATAGATGTAGATATTTGAAAGTGGAACTTCATTCGGGAAATTGCCGGTGAATCCGCACATAGCATAAATCAAACCATTGTATTCAACCGCTTGAAAGTGGTGGATTTCTACGGGTGGCGCTGAACGGCTTGACCAAGCGCTGTCAGTTGGGTGGAAGCATTGTACCGGCTTAATACCTCTACCGCCAAGTAAATAAAATTTATCACCAGCGCTCACATAGGAGCACTCGTGACGCGCTGTTGGTGTAGTTGTTGAATTTATTGTATGCCATTGCCCGGGAACACTTGACTGGTCATAGTAAACTTTAATAAAATCCCATGTTGCAGGAAATGCGACTCCGGGACCATTTGAAGAACTGATGATACCGACAGCGAGTGCATTGGGTGAAAGCCAACCGGATGGAATTGAAATAGCAGGTCCTACATTAATCGGATTTCCGCCATTAATTGCATAGCTGGGTTGAACAAGCAGGGTGGTTGGATTAATGTGCAAAAAGAAATCAACGTAACTGGTATTTAATATTGGAGCTGAATAAACTGTGCCAATCGGGACACCTGATACTTCTTTTAAAACTTGTATTCCGCCAAGTCCGTTGTTTGAGTGGCAGATAATTCTCAGAAAATTATCCTGATCGCCTGTACCGATATACATCCCCATTGACTGGAAATTTACCGGAGTAAAGCCCTGATAGGGTCCTGTTACGCGGGTTTGCACAATGTAGTTCCATTGGGTGCTGCTGAGATTCACTCCGAATTGGAATGCGTTTTCCTGATTATTTCCTGCTGCAAAAGCTTCACCTTCGGAAGCTGCGTCAACCGTAAATTTCAGCGCAGCGCCACCTACTGTCATTCCAACGGGGTTAAATAAGTTTTTGTAATTGGAAACTCCGTTTACCATCAAACCTGTGAATCCCCAATTTTCTATACCGCCATCTTGTGAGTTATCGAAATCCAGATTGATAGGAAGAGGAGTGCTCATCCCGTTATTATAATCCAAAGCGAATTTGTCGTTCACATCATTAATTCCATCATTATCATCATCAGGGTCAATCTGGTCGGAGATGAAGTCACCGTCAAAATCCTGCGGATTGCTGGCAGGCGAGCAATAATCTGTTCCATTAGCTGTTTCATCTCCGTTTTTATATCCGTCACCATCCGTGTCAACGAAGTTGGAGTTGGGGTCACCTATGCAAGTAGGAGCATCAGTTGGTTCGAAGATGGTAATGTTCCCTGCTCCATAGGTTACACACCAGATACTACCGGGGAAAATATCATTATCACCCTGCGCGATTACATCGAGCGGTGTGGAACCAAAATTTGAAGCGAGCACGGTTTGTCCACCCGCTTCTACTGCTGTTCCTGCGGCATTTAGGTTAAAGCGATACAATTTTCCGTTGAAAGCTGCTGCAATAAGGTCGCCTTTCATTGCATTTCCAAAATTGGAAGCGGTGTATTCGCACAAGCCGTTTGTCGAAGAACAAATTGATTCAATTTCCCCGAGCTTGCTTCCTTCCGGAACATAAACACACTCGGCAGGATTTTCCATTCCGAGTGGGATAGGAGTTTGCGGATTTGTTGGATTGAACGTGTTTGCGCGATTTGCACGGGTAGGATTCGGGCTTCCGGCATAATGCCCTTGTCCTGCAACATGAATCAGTACGTCACAATAAGTAACTCCAGGCTCGCTTTGAGCATTTGAGCAAGCAGTAGGAGGTCCACCCCAACCTGCATTTGGTCCATTATCAAAACTGTACATTTTGCCTTGTTGGGAAATAACGATGTCATAATTATTTCTCCATCCGGGTGAATAGATTTGCACAGGACCGCCTGCCACCAACATTGCTTGATTTTTACCATTATTTCCGCCAAACGGGTCGTTATTATCGGTAAATCCGGGAACAGAATTCACATTTGTTCTGTCTTCATCATCCAAAGTAGGAAGGTCATAAGTTGAGTTGCCGATTGCGTTCAAATCCACTTTCAGAATTGCAACTGAATAAGCATATTCGGGGGTGAGCAAAAAATTATTTGAAGGCGCGCCCATGTTCGTGTTGCTGCCCTGCGCGATGTAAAGAATATTGTTTACCGCATCTAACTGTAATCCATTGATAGAGTGATTTTCTTCTGAACGCGGTAAACCTTGCACGAGGTCAAGTTTCACCCATTGAGTACCGTTCCATGTGAGTCGGGAAATAGTACCGGAATTCGTATCGAGATTTAGGTTATTGGCACTGAATCCGCCACCAATGCGCGGGTCGCTTGAGGTAACGTAAATAACAGGATTTGTCGGAGTGCCCGTTACTAAGATACCCGTAACCTGTCTTGTATTGACAGTAGCGGCAAGTGTTCCTTCATCATTATGATTCGGAATCTGCTGAATCAGGTTTACCACCTCCGTGGATGTTACCGAATAATTATTCGGAGCATTTTTTACAATGGTGTAAATGACGATAGCTCCATTCTGCTGCGTCACATACAACCGCCCGTCAGGACCGAAATCCAACGATGTCGGATTCGACAGCGTTTCGCCCGTGAGGTTGCTGAAGTTGAAACTCACCGTTTGTGCTCGCGCGGAAAACGCAAGCACAAGCGTGATTACAGCAGTGATTATAAATAGCAGAAAAGGGGTGACTGCAGGAGCTGCAATAGATGTACGTTTCATATTAAAATAATTTAAAAGTTTGCAAGTCAAAATAACCCGGATGCAAGCAGGAAGGACCCCCCGGGTGATTGATAAGTAATGTAGTTGAGGTATTTCCAACTGTCAACTTTTTTACATGGCTTAATTGAAATTTAACAAATGGTTGCAAGGTATTGGTTTTCAATTAGTTGTATTGTTGATTGAAGTTTTAAAAACAAATTAGAAAGCAATCTTAGCATGATAGGCTTAAGCATTTGCGAAATAGATGGAAATTAGATTGTCCCTTAAACAGCGGTTTTAAGAGCGATTTTGAAGCGGGAAGCAAAGAATTATTTTCTCAGTTCTTTGTAAAGTTTTTCGCGTAGTTTTTCAGCAATGGATATATGCGCATCCGGCAGGTAGTAAAGAAGGTTATCCATCTCGTAGGGGTCTTCGGTAATGTTATAAAGTTCGGTTTCGATTGCTTCCGCTTTTGCTTTTTTCTTTAGTGCTTTTTTATTACCGGTAGCAATTCGTGCAAGCAACTTCGGATCTTTGTTTTCTAACTTTTTGCGAAACTTAAAATCTCCATGATATTTCTCCCACTCAATGTATTTAAACACTTGCTCCTGCTTCATCCCATTTTTCTCCACTTCCACTTTCATGCGAATCGCTTTAAACGTAGGATGGTCTAATACATACGAAGGCATGATTTTAAAAATCAGTTTCGGATGCTTTGCAATGAAATCAGTCGTCATACCCGGTCCGATATATTCCATGATGAATTGGTCGCGTGAGGTTTTGGGTTGATTGTTATTGAATTCAATAAATGGCTTGAACGATTTTCCATCCACATCATCGGGAATAGGAATTCCGGCTACATCAAGAATTGTCGGCATCAAATCCAGATTGATTATCCAATCTTCTATTTGTGTGGAAGTTTTCAAATTCAATGAAGCCCCGCCCGTAATCACCAGCGGCACGCGAATAGATTCTTCATACGGACTGCCTTTGTGATACAACGCATGATAGCCAAATTGAAATCCATTGTCGGAAGTGAAAATCAGTAATGTATTTTCCCATTCTCCATTTGCTTTCAGCGTTGCAATCACTTCGCGCACCATATCATTCAGTGCATATAATGACCCCATGCGATAAAACCAGTCAGCCTGCCGGAAACTTTTCAGCGAGCGAGGAATTTTTCTTTCATACATCAGCCCGTAATGAAAATCACCTCGGTTCTGCTGGCGCACACGTTTTTTCCAAGTGTCGCGCAACCATGAAGATTTATCTAATGGTTTCTTTTTTTCTTTCTCCGTTGCAAGTTTTCCAAAATCATTAAATGTATTTGGCTGTGCCAGAATGGTGTCCTGCAGCCAGCGCTGTTTTGTTTTTTCTTCATAGCGAAATGCAGGCGGCAATGGAAAATGTGGTGGAGTTGGTGTGAGGTACAGAAAGAAAGGCTGCGCGTCATTCAACTCGGTGTTCTTGATATAACGAACAGCTTTGGCAGTCAACACATCGGTGGAATAATCTTCCGGCAGTTTGCCGTGTTTCTCTAACTTTTTGTTTTCGGAATGCCAAACGGAATCATTCATTTTTACGCCATCATTCCATGTCATCAAGTTGTAGTTGTATCCTTTGTAGGTGCCCATTAGCGGGTCAACGAACACCGCGCCATCCGTCCAGCCATAAGGCAGTGGCGGCATTTCACCTTTGTTTGTTTCGTAGCCGTTCATATATTTTCCAATCATAGCAGTGCGATAGCCTGCTTTGCTTAAATGTGCGGGCAATGCTTGCGGCTCATCATCTATAAAATCATCCCAACCGCCTTTCTCACCGCCATTGCGCAGCACTTCTGTTTCATGTCCGTATTTTCCTGAAAGCAATGCCGAGCGGCTGGGACAGCAGATAGACATTGGAGTAAAGGAATTTTCAAAATCAATCCCATTCTTTTTCAATGAATCCACAACAGGCAACACCTCAGAAAAAAAGTGCGGAGTAACTATCGCATCCAAATCATCGGCAAGGATGATGATGATGTTGGGCTTTTGTTGTGCGGACAGATTGAATGAAATAACTAAGAGTGCAACGAGGGAAATGATTATTTTTTTCATGTGCAAGTAAATATAGAGAGAAAGAATATTGCGGGATAGTTACTGTCTATCAAAAATGCTTTTTCGTCTAATTTTGACCTCCACTTTTCAGGAACTCTTTAACTTTCAAAACCTCAAACTATGACAACGCAAAAATCTGATGTTATTGACTATGAAATCATTGGTGATGATATGCAGGCGGTGGAAATCGAGCTTGACCCCAATGAAGGCGTGCGCGCTGAAGTAGGCGCAATGCTTTTTATGGAAGACGGCATCGAGATGGAAACCTCCACCGGTGGCGGGTTATTCAAAGGCTTCAAGCGGCTCATCACAGGCGATAGTTTCTTCATCTCAAATTTTCACAACAAAGGCAGCGGGAAAAAGCGTGTAGGCTTTTCTGCGCCCTATCCCGGCAAAATCATTCCGATTAATCTCACAGAGCATAACGGTTCTTTTCTGTGCCAGAAAGATGGATTCCTTTGCGCAGCAAAAGGCGTTGACATCAACATCGCTTTCACCAAACGCATGGGAGCAGGGCTTTTTGGCGGTGAAGGTTTTATTCTTCAGCGGCTTGAAGGCGATGGATTGGTTTTTATTCATGCCGGTGGCGCAATCATCAAAAGAGAATTGAAAAGCAATGAAACGCTGCGTGTTGATACAGGTTGTCTTGTTGCATTTTCTCCAACCGTTGATTATGATATCAAGTTTGTTGGAGGTTTTAAAAATGCGCTTTTTGGCGGTGAAGGATTATTTCTTGCGCATCTGCGCGGACCGGGCTTGGTGTATTTACAAAGTCTTCCCTTTTCACGTCTTGCGGATAGAATCGCTGCCGCATCACGCAGGTTTGGCGGTAAAGAAGAATCTCGCGGTGTGGGCGGGATGTTAGGCGGCTTGATGAAGGGTGATTAATAATTTTTAAAGTGTCTTAGTTTGATTTTGCTATTGTGCGTTGGCTTCTCCCCTTGTGGGGAGACACAGAGGAGGTATCTTTACAAGTTGAATTTTATACCGGAATAACCCTTTGTATTTCCACACAAGGGGAAACTCCAATGCATAAGTCAACCGGAGATACTACCAATAAACGCAAATGATAACCATCCGCAATCTCCACAAGTCCTATCCCATCGGGAAAAAGAAGCTGCATGTATTAATGGGAATCAGCCTTGCAATTCAGTCAGGAGAATTTGTTTCCATCATGGGTTCATCCGGCTCAGGAAAATCCACCCTGCTGAATATTCTTGGAATTCTTGACAGTTATGACGAAGGCGAATACACGCTTGATTCAAAACTGATTAAAGACCTCTCGCAGACTAAAGCCGCTCATTACAGAAATGAATTAATTGGCTTTGTGTTTCAATCGTTCAATCTGTTGAATTTTAAAAACGCAATGGAGAATGTCGCGCTGCCGCTCTATTACAAAAATGTGAGCCGCAGCAAGCGCAACGAAGCAGCGTTGGAATATCTGCAAAAAGTGGGTTTAAAGGAATGGGCAGAACATCTTCCCACTGAAATGTCGGGCGGACAGCAGCAGCGCGTTGCCATTGCGCGCGCGTTGATTTCAAAACCTAAAATCATTCTCGCGGATGAACCCACCGGTGCGCTTGATTCAAAGACATCGCTGGAGGTGATGGCGCTATTGAAAGAAGTGAATAAGCAGGAAGGCGTCACCGTTATTATCGTTACCCACGAACATGACATTGCACAAATGACCGACAGGGTGATTCATATAAAAGATGGAATGATTGAAAGCTGATTCGATAATTCGGTGATTCGATAATAAAAATCAATTGAAATCACCGAATCATCGAATCAACAAATTATCGAATTAACAATGCTCGACCTCGACAAATGGCAGGAAATTTTTGAAACGATTCGCAAGAACAGGCTGCGCACGTTTCTCACTGCCTTTAGTGTGGCGTGGGGCATTTTGTTTCTCGTGTTGTTTCTCGGGTTTGCCAACGGCTTGCAGAATGGCGTGCATGAAGAATTTGAAGGAGATGCCATGAACAGCATCTGGGTGAATGGCGGCAAAACTTCAAAAGCCTATAACGGAATGCAGCCCGGCAGGTTCATTCAATTTACCGATGAAGATTTTGAATTGGTGCGACAAAACACGCAGGGCGTTGAGCATGTCGCTTCGCGCAACAACATGTGGCATGTCGGCAACATCACTTACAAAAATGAAACGTCATCGTTTGGCGTAATGGGGTGCAACAGTCAATACCGCTATCTCGAAAATCTCGAACTCATTAGCGGGCGCTTCATCAATGAGGAGGATATAAAAGAAGAAAGAAAAGTAGCCGTGCTTGGCAACCAAGTAGTGGCGCAGCTTTTCAAAGATGCTGACCCGCTTGGTGAAAATATTCTCGTGGAGAAAATTCCTTTTCTCGTCATCGGCATCTTCAAAGACAAAGGCGGTGATTGGGACCAACGCAGGCTCTACATTCCCATCAGCACGGGACAGAAGATTTTCGGACAGGCGAACCGCATTCACCAAATCGCAATGATTACCACAAGCATTGATGCAGACGATGCAAAGAAAAAAGAAACGCAACTGCGCAAGATGCTCGCAGAGCGTCATTCCGTTGCGCCTGATGATATTGCAGGTATTCGCATTCACAACAACATTGAGCAGTTTATGATGTACCGTGATTTATTTTCAGCTATCAACTGGATTGTGTGGCTCGTGGGCATTCTCACCGTTGTTTCAGGAATTGTAGGCGTGGGAAACATCATGACCATTTCCGTGCGTGAGCGCACAAAGGAAATCGGCATTCGCAAAGCGCTGGGTGCAACGCCTTTCTCCATCGTGAGTTTGATTATGCAGGAAGCAATCATCATTACAGTTGTCGCAGGTTATTTCGGGCTGGTGCTTGGTGTTGGAATTTTAGAATTGCTCAACGTAATGGTTGCGCAATTCGGAGCAGAGATGGGTTACTTCCGCGACCCAGACGTACATTTCACTACGGCAATGATTGCGACAGGAATTTTGATTCTTGCCGGAACCATCGCAGGGTTAATTCCCGCTGTGAAAGCAGCATCCATTTCCCCAATAGCAGCCATAAGAGAAGAGTAGGAAATTTCAAAAAATAATAATCAAATATCAAACAGCAATACAACAAACAATCATCAAATCACCGAATTACTGAATCATCAAATCATCGAATTAACAAATCACCAAATCAATGTTCGACATAGATAAGTGGACAGAAATTTTTTCAACGATCGCGCGCAACAAGCTGCGCACGTTTCTCACTGCGCTCGGTGTGTTTTGGGGAATCTTGATGCTCGTGCTGTTACTTGGTTCGGGCAATGGGTTGAAGAATGGAGTCGAGAATACCTTTAGTGGATTCGCGGTAAACAGCATTTACGTGTGGCCTCAAAAAACTACGATGCCATACAAAGGCATGAAGCCCGGACGGTTCTACAGTTTTCGCAACGGAGATGCAGAAGCTCTGAAAACACAAGTATCCGAAGTGACGATTGTCGCCCCGCGCATTCAGCTTGGCGGATGGAAAGATGCCAACAACGTGACGCGCAACAACAAATACGGCAACTTTCAGGTGATGGGCGATTATCCCGAATACCGCTACATCGAAGTGCTGAAAATTGAAAACGGGCGCTACCTCAACAACCTCGATATGCAGGACAAACGAAAAGTGTGTGTTATTGGCGAGCAGGTGCGACAGGAGCTTTTCACAGAAAATGAAAACCCTGTAGGCGAATACATTAAGATTAAAGGAGTTTATTTTCTCGTGGTTGGCATCTTCAAATCCTTAAAAGGACAAGGCGAAGAAGCCGACCAGGACAGGCGCACCATCTACATCCCGTTCACCACGTTTCAGCGTGCATTCAACTGGGGCGACCGCATGGGTTGGTTTGCGCTCACAGCAGCACCGGGCGTTTCGCCAAAGGAAGCAGAGAAGCAGGTGAAGCTCGCCCTTGCCGCGCGTCATCGCATCGCGCCCGAAGATGACCGCGCCATCGGTGCATTCAATGCCGAGAAGGAAGCCGAAAAGTTTTTTGGTTTGTTTACCGGCATCCGCATTTTCGTGTGGGCAGTCGGACTTGTCACATTGCTTGCGGGCGCAATCGGAGTGAGCAACATCATGCTGATTGTGGTGAGCGAGCGCACCAAAGAAATCGGTCTCCGCAAGGCGCTGGGCGCCACACCCGCCTCCATCATTTTCCTCATTGTGCAGGAAGCCGTGTTCCTCACATTCCTCGCGGGCTACACAGGGCTTGTCATCGGAGTGGGCGCACTCGAAGCCATCGTTTATCTGCTCACCAAATTCGAGGTGAACTCGCCCTTTTTCCTCAATCCCTCCATTGATTTCTGGACAGCCATGCAAGCCACGCTCATCCTCATCATCGCGGGCGCATTTGCCGGATTGATGCCCGCTATCAAAGCAATTCAGGTAAACCCGATTATTGCGTTGAGGACGGAGTAGTTGTCCGTTGGTAGTTGGTAGTTTTTAGTAAGAATCGGCTGTTCACTGTCAACTAACAACTATCAACTAATCTGGCGCGTGCTTTACTCAATCAATATCGCATTGTTCGGTAGCGAAGGTGGAAGAAGGGTAATAGTATCTATAAAGAAAGACGACAACGGTCAGACAACAGCAAAAGAAACCTTAGTGGAAAACAAAGCGTTGCGCACCCGCAATAAAAATGCATCGTTGAAAAAGCCAATAATCTCAATTCATAGCAAAACCAATCGAGAGGCTTATCTTTGTTTAACTAAAAAAACAGAAGCCATGAAAAAACTTATCACAATCTGCGCCCTCTTCTTCCTTGCTGCCGGCATTCAGTTGAATGCCCAAACTACTGAGCCTTCAACAACAACAACAACAGAATCGAAAGTAGCGACAACGCCTGTAGGCTGTCACGGTGGAGCCATGAAACCCGGATGCTGCAAAGCAGGCGAACAGGTTAAAGCTGAAGTGCAGAGCAAAAAATCTAAGAAGAGTAAAAAGGCTTGTTGCGCAGAAGCAGGCAGCGCGAACTGTTGCGCAAACAAAGGCAACCATGCCGGACAACCTTGTCATCCCGGATGCACCATGCCTTGCTGCGCACCCAAGGAAGAAAAGTCAAATCAGTAGAGCCGGAAGTTTTAAAAGCAAATTCTTTTACTTCCGCAAAAGAATGCGGAAGGTAGTTCCTGTTTCGGGTGATGATTCTTTCACAAAAATTTTCCCGTTGTGATATTGCTCAATGATGCGCTTGCTCAACGTAAGCCCAAGCCCCCACCCTCTTTTCTTCGTGCTGAATCCGGGTTCAAAAACGGTTTTAAAATCCGATTTTGGAATGCCTTTGCCGCTGTCTTTTACATCAATCGCCACTTCTTCAACGTTATTTGAAACGAAAATGGTGATGCTTCCTTTGCCACCCATCGCATCAAGCGCATTCTTCAACAGGTTTTCTATTACCCATTCAAACAGCGGCACGTTAAGCTGTGCGGTAACATTTTCTTCTGTGCGCAATTCTAATTTCACCAACTCGGAAGAACGCTTGCCGATATAGTCAAGCGATTTTTCGAGCAAGGGCTTCAGGTCTTCTTTCTTCAATTCAGGTGCAGAGCCGATTTTCGAGAAGCGGTCAGCGACTAACTCAAGGCGGTCAATGTCCTTTTGAATTTCATCGAGGGCTTCGTTTGTCTCTGCATCATGCTTTTTCTCTTTCAATATTTCCAGCCAGGCAGAAAGGGAAGAGATGGGTGTGCCTAATTGATGCGCGGTTTCTTTTGCCATGCCCACCCACAATTGATTTTGTTCTGATGCGCGCGCAGTGCTGAACAGCACATAAGCAAAAAGCAGGAACGCGCTGATAATTCCAAGTTGTATTAAAGGAAAAACACGAAGCCTCGTAATGAAGTTGGATTCGCCATAATAGATGAAGTTCTTCATTCCCTGCCCGAATTCGATTTCAATCGGCTCGTTATTGGATTTCATGTCCTTCAATCGCTCCTCAATGTATTCAGGGTTCTGTGCTTTTGTTGAGTCAATGTTGCGCACCTTCAGCACTTTTCCTTCCTCATCGGTGAGAATGACCGGAACGCTTTCATTCTCGCTAATCACATCAAATTCAAAGCTCAAGTTTTCATCTTCGCCTGACAGGATGATGTTGCGATAGGCGCTTGCCCAGAGTTCTGCTTCCTTCTTTTCTCGCACGGCAAGGTCGCGCGCAAGGTCGTTTGAATACCACACAGAGGCAAGCACAATACCCAATGCAATCACAGGCAGCACAATTTTCCCCGTGGAACTTTGGCGTTTTTTCTTCATGGTTACTTTGTAGGGATAGCGCGAATTATGCGCTGAAATTAATGCAATGAGAAATCAAAATTGCAAAAGAGACAATGATACAGATACTCAGGGTTGTTCTTCCCATTCGATGAATTCCAATTCTTCCTCCTGCTCTCCTTCCTTTTTCCGTTTATTGGTGAAGATGGTCTTTTCTTTCACACCTTTGGGCGCTTCTTCTACGGTATTCTGCTCGCTTTCAAGTATTTTGAATTCTTCTTTTTGCTGCGCCATGCGGTCTTTGATGCTGCGCTTGTCATACTTCACAATAGGATTATCTGTGGTGCCGGTTAATGCAAGATAGAAATTGAAGTTATCCTTGCCTGCTTCTTCATACTCCGTAAGGTCCTTCCGCTTGCGAATTTTTTTACCGAGCACATCAAAGATGTTGAGCTTCACACTGTAATCAATTGCGCCTTTGAACGTCTGGCTGCCGGAAAGCGCGATATTGATAGCGTTTGATTCTATCACCATTTCAGGAATAAAAACTGTTTGGTTTGAAATGCTGATTTTGTTTTTCAGCGTGGAGAAACGAAGGTGTCGCAACTCTTCAATATCAATAAATTTCGAAAGATTTTCTAAAGATTTGAAATTAATCAGTTCGCCTTCTTTTACTGTCAGGTCAACTACTGCCGAAAATTTTTTCTCGTCTAATTCTCCGTTTATGAAATCGGCATTTACATCAGCAGTGAACGACAATTTTCCGGAAACATGCCTGTCGGTGATTGTCGCCTGAGCGAAATTTTCAAACTGGGCAAACATTTCATTGACGTTGATTGCAGCGCCCTGCGCATGAGTCTTTGTGATGAGTTTATCTCCCTGAATTCTGATTGTGCTGCCAAAATCCAGCGTGCCGTCCACCGTGTTGCAGGAAAAATTCTTCAACTCAACTACTTCTCCATTCAGCGCTACCCAGCCCGAAACATCATACGCATTGAACTTGTTGTAAACAACATGATTCGCCTGCACTTTGATGTTCCCGAAAAAATTGAATGGCTGTTCCGTATTCTTGCCTGACTTGGTTTCATTATCGTTCATCAACGCAAGGATTTCTTTCACATTTATACTTTCAGACCGCAGCACTAATTCAGCCTTTGGCGTGTTTCCTTTGCCGGCAGCAAGCCCGGGCATCTGGTCTATCTTGCCCGACAATGAAACATGGCTTGAAGGGAAATTGATTTCGAGCTTTTCAATCGTCAATGTTTTATCATAAGCTGCAAGTTTCGCATCAGGAATCACAATCTTATTTTCATCCACCTGCATTTCAACTCCGCGCATCGCAACAGAGCCTTCTAACCCCAGCAGCCGCATTGCCTGAAGGTCAGCAATCTTCCCTGAGTATTTCACGTTTTTAAATTCCAGCATTCCTCCGATTTCGTTTAACCCTTTGCTGTCTGATAAAAATTTATTGAATAAGGAAAGGTCGAGCATCCCATCCACGTCTAATTTGAGATGCGGTTTATCTAAATTGGTTAATACCATATTCCCGTCAAGCGTGCCCTGTTTAATTTTAGCGCTCAAGTCGCGAACGGTAATTACAGAAGTGGAAAACCGTTGCTTGCTGCCATTTGTGAACGTGCCTGTGAATGACAGGTCGCTGAATTTTCCATCCATCCCCGGAATTTGCAGGGAAGCGCGTGAAAAACTTCCTGTGATCGTGATAGCCGGATTGTGCTTTTCATCTAATGCCCCTTTTATTTCAGCAGAAAGCTGAAGATTGCCCGTGCCTTTTATTCCATCAAGCTGCGCAGAGAATTCAGCGGGCAGCAACATCGGAATATCTTTCACCGAGATATTTTTCCCGCGAACGGCAAGGTCAAATACAGGGTTATCGTTTTCAATTACGATGCTTCCGTTGATGGCAAATTCATTCTTCTCCACAGAAAACCGCTCCACATTCAACGCATAACTGTTCTTTTCCGTCATTACGGCAAGCGAGCCGTCAAAACTCACCTGCTTTTCATCCGCATAGTCAATGCCCTTGATTTTCACTGCGTGTGAAAAAACATCGGCAATCGCATGAAGCGATAAATTTTCCGCAGTGAAATTCCCGCTTACAGAAGCATCCTCCACTTGCACGTCAATTTCAACCTCTGCCATTTCATCCAACAACCTGTACCTGATATTTTTCAGAAATGCTTTCTCGACATCAATCGAAAAGGCAGTGGTTTTTGCAGTGTCATTTTCCTCTGTTTCAAAAATGTAGTTCACCACGCCTTCTTTCGTTCGCAGCATAGAAAATTCACCATTCTCAACAGAGGTTGACTGGATATTCCAATCGCCATGCACCACATCCCAGAAATTTGCAAGCAGGTAAATCCTGTCGGCTTTCAGCAGAGGATATTGAAGCGTGTCCACGCTGCCTTTTGCTTCCACTCCTTTAAGTTCGAGGGCTACATTTGGGAAATGTTTAAAAAAAGAAAGCTCCACCTTGCCGTCAATACTGATATGCGCGCCCGTGCTTTTATTTAGTTCGGCAAGCAACTTGTCTTTGATAGCATCACTTTTTGTATAAATAAGCAGGGCTGTGGCAGCAAAAAGCAACACGGGCAGGGCAATTATCCCGCACAGAAGGTAATAAACGCGCTTATTCACTTTCATAAGTCCTATCAAACGGAAAAACCTGTCTGGATATTTTCACACTATCCCAAGTTTAAGTTTCGCAGATAGAAGCCATAAAAATGCAAACATTATGCACAAAGGTTTTGTAGAGAACGGATAGACTGTTAAATTTGCCACTCATTTTCACGAAAACGGTTGTTCTTCTATAATTGGGAGCTTAGCTCAGTTGGTTCAGAGCATCTGCCTTACAAGCAGAGGGTCGTGGGTTCGAATCCCTCAGCTCCCACGTTGAAAAAAGGGTTGTAAGAAAAAATCTTACAACCCTTTTTCTTTGACATTAATAGAGCACTATAATTTGCTGCTAAAGTCTTAGAAAATCATTCAGCCTAAAAACATCTGGATAATTAACATCAGCGTCAACAGCCTCATCACCTTCTTTAATGTAAGTAGTCGAATTGTCCTCATAATCTGTCCCTCATTTTCCTGATTTTACGAAAAGATAGCGGAGAGGTTACGGCTTAGCTGTGGCAAACATCCGGGCGTGCCAGCTCTTAACAAGCGGTGTTTCCCATTTCTCGCGAAAATCGTTGAGCGTGGGAACAAGATTATTGAAAACAATAGTCTCCTGGTTGACTGTTCCCTGTTCAAAAAGAGTTTGGAAAGCAGATTGAGCGACTGTTTTGATTGCATCATTTTCGCGGTAAGCAACGATAAGCCTGTCGAAAAGCGCGGTATTGAATTGCTGCTCTAACTGCCGCATCACTTTCACGGAGGAATCAATCGAACATCCTCCGAGCGTCACAAAAGATTCATCAGCAACAAACACAATAAATCGGTTGTAAACGATAGCGCCATCTGCCACCACTTTTTCAGAGTGTGATGTCCATTGCTGCACAAAATCTTTGATAAGCACAGAGGCTTGTTGCGCTTCTTGTTCTGTTAATTCGCGGCTGCTCTGGTAAATCCAAATCCTGGAATTATCAGGTAGATTTTTAAAAAGTTCTTTGTGGGTTTGCATAGGCAAGAATGAGTGCATTTTGAGAATTTGAAAGCGTTATTCTATTTTTGAGGAGGAAATTATTTTTGACAGAATTTTAATACTCACCTCACATTTTTCAATCAACATAACCGGAACCGGATAACCTTCTGATTGGTTCATTAATTCCAACCAGGAATGTGTTTCATCTGCTTCTTTTACAGCAATCTTCATTTTGTGAATGAAATCCGGTTTACTTTCAGCGTTTTGCGCTTCCCTGATATTTGCACCGATTGATGTCCCTGATTTCAGAACCTGATTCATCAGCACAAATTTTTTCTGAGCATAGAGAGTGTCTGAAAGTTTAATAATGTCTAAAGCAAACTCAAAGCTCAACTTCACAATAAGATTTTCCTTATCGTTCCTCACCTTCTCTCATTTTCAAATTCTCAAATCAACTCATCCTCAAATTTCCTAATCATCAAATATTCAAATCAACTCCTACTCAAATTCCTTTGGCAAGGAGTTCAGCAATGTCATACACCTTTACACTACCCTGCTTCTCTTTCGCCTTCACCCCGTCTGTCATCATCGTCATGCAGAAGGGACAGGCTGAAGCGATTATTTCGGGTTCTGTTTCCAACGCTTGCTCGGTTCTGAAAATATTGACGCGCGTGGTTCCTTTTTCTTCTTCTTTAAACATCTGCGCGCCACCCGCGCCACAACACATGCCCTTGCTGCGGCTGCGCTTCATCTCTTTGATTTCTGCGTTGAGGGAGGCAATTACTTCGCGCGGGGCTTCATATATATCATTACCCCTGCCGAGGTAGCACGAATCGTGGAAGGTGATTTTTTTATCCTTGAATTCGTTATCCTCTTTCACTTTTATTTTTCCTTCATCAATCAACTGTTTGAGCAGTGTGCTATGGTGCATCACCTCATAATTTCCGCCCAAATCAGGATATTCATTTTTCAGGATATTGAAACAGTGCGGACAAGCGGTAACAATTTTCTTCACGTTATACATGTCAAGGGTCTGGATATTCTTCAGCGCCTGCATCTGGTAAATCATTTCATTGCCTGCGCGTTTTGCGGGGTCGCCTGTGCAACGCTCTTCTTTGCCAAGCACTGCGAATTTCACCCCGGCTTGTTTCAAGATTTTCGCAAACGAAACGGTGATGGATTTTGAGCGGTCATCAAACGAGCCGGAGCAGCCCACCCAAAACAAGATTTCGGGCGCTTCGCCTTTTGCCTGCATATCCGCTATCACGGGCACTTCCAATCCCTCCGCCCAGTTGAGGCGGTCATCGGGTGAGAATGCCCAGGGCGCGCCATTGTTTTCAATGTTTGAAAACATCGTAGCAAGATCAGGTGATACTTTTGATTCTTCCATCACAAGGTTCCTGCGCATATCTATGATGAAGGGCACATGGTCAATATCAACGGGACACTCCTCAATGCAAGCCATGCACGTTGTACACGCCCATAATTCTTCTTCTGAAATATAAGAGTCGCTCACAAGCGAGAAGCCATGCGTTTGTCCGTTTGTTTTTCCTGCAATAAAATCAGGACCTGCTTCCCCTACCCTTTTTCTCAAATCAATATAGAGTTTTCTTGGTGAAAGTTTTTTACCGGTATTGTTTGCCGGACATACTTCCGTGCATCTTCCGCATTCTGTGCAGGTATAAGAATCAACCACATGCTTCCAGGTAATATCATTCACGTCTTTAATCCCGAATTTTTCGGGAGGCGCGACATTGCCATCAGCGGGTATTGCATAGGGGTCGGCATTTGGGTCCATCATCAATTTCACTTCTTTGGTGATGGATTCCATCGTGTTCAGTTTCGCTTTGGGTTCCAGACGCGAGAAAAACACATTCGGCACCGCCATGATAACGTGGAAGTGTTTTGAATATGGAAGGATATTCATGAACACCAACACAAGTACGATGTGAATCCACCAGTTGACATGACCGAGCGTGTTGAATGCATAGAGATTCAAACTGCTGAATAATGGGGCAATCGCATGACTTACAGGAAAAGAGCCTTGATAAGGAGTGTGCGATTGCAGATAGCCAAGGTTCATCAGAATGAGTGAAACCATCAGCACAAATATCATGGCAAGAATTACCGTTGCATCCTTCTTTGAGGAAGGCTTCATCTCAGGCGCAATGAAGCGTTTCGGTTTGGTGACGTATCTTCTTCCTAAAAAAATGAATACGGAAACGATGATAAGAGCAGCAAAAATTTCTCCCGAAGCTGTAATAACATCATAAACGGGTCCGAGAAAACTCAGGATGCGCTCAGTTCCTGCAACTCCGTCAATCATCATTTCAGCGGTGCCGACTGTGATTACTAAAAATCCCCACCACACAAGCGCGTGTAAAATTCCTGCAACAGGTTTACGCAAAATTTTTGATTGTCCGAATGCAACAAGCAGCGTGACTTGAAGCCGTTCAGCTATTTTATCAAAGCGGTCAATCTTTTTTGCCGATTGCAGCACACGCAAAATGCGCATCGCTGTGTAGCCGAAGGCTCCGAAAGCAACAACAAGCAGGAGGGAGAAAATAATTTGGCTCATAGTTTATTTTTCAACAAAAATTATGCAGGCTAAAATAGTCAATTATACAGTTTGACTTTATGAGGAGTACGCTATCACCTCAGCAGGTTATTTTGCCGGTAAGCGCCTGCTGCTTTCCGTTTACATACTCCAACCCGCATTTGGCGCAAGAATAACGCGCTGCTGTGGGCGGTTGGCTTCTTGTGGCTTTTCTTTAAGGCAATTCGCATGAGGTGGATTCATACGTTGGCATTGCTTCATTTTTTGACAATCTTCTTATACACTGTTGTGCCATCACTAAAATGGATGCTTATCATGTATGCCCCCGTTGCATAAGCTGAAATATCAATCGGTGAATGTTGAAATTTCTGTAACGGTTTTCCGGTTATATCGTGCAGGTTGATTTGAGTGATTTTGTCTTGTGTTGTTGTTTCAAATTGAAGAATACCACTTGTAGGGTTTGGAAAAATGATGATTTGCTTTTGCGCTGCTTCGTTGATACCCACACTGCAATTCTTTACTTCCACAAATACACTATCTACTCTTGACTGACACGAATACTTGATGCTCGTATCTGTAAGCGTAACATAATACCAAGTGCTTTCCGTTGGGTTTGCAAAAGGCTCTGCGATGTTTGTATAGTTTAAGCTATCGCTTGGCTGCCACGAATAAGAAACCCCCGCCACGGCAGGCACTCCAAGCAGCACGCCTTTTACGGTTGTATCTTCTGTGCAAATGACGGTATCAATGTCTGCATCTGCTTCATAGATGCTGAGTGCGCCAAGGTTATAATTAGGCATGTTAGGCAAGCCGAGCGATGATTTGCTGCTGTCGCCAAGATAAAAACTGAAAGGTTTAAAATCGCAGGCAAGACCTGCTGAATCAGGATGATTGATGACGCTGAGGTATTGGTTGCAGGGTAAAAAATCCCATTCAGGAAATCCCGGGCCGCATTGATTAGCTAAATAGATTTTGTTGTCTGGAGCATACTGTAACTGTGCAAAAGTATTAGTTGAAGTTGCTATGATGAAAGAAGTTAGAATTGGTTCACTTAAATCTATTTGTACCAATTTACTGTCGTTAAAACTTTGCCAGCCAGAGGTTACATACAGGTATTTGCCATTAGAAGAGAATTCTAACCCATAAGTTTCAGTCAAGTTGCTTAGAATTATCCAACGAAAATTTAATAGTTGTCCTGTACATCTGTCAAAATTGTAAATTTCGCATTTACGGCTGTCTGACTTTACCAAAGCCAACTGATTACCCTCCTTTGAAAATTGCATTTGTCCGGCAAAGTCAATTTGCAGCCCTGTAAAAGTCCCAATATCCTGATATGACATGTAATTAATAACAGTATCTGTTATCAGGAATTTGTAAAACCTGTTAGTTGAATCTTCTTCTGTATGAACAAACACCCACCAGTCTTTACTATTTCCATGCTTAACTGCGGCAAGGTGTTCATACACAAATTTATCCAGCAGAAGTTGATTCTTTTTTATCACAATAAGCGAGTCCTCCTGAGTTTGTAGGATTGTAAAATAAAGTTTTAGACACCACGAATTGGGACAATTAGATGCTTGCAAATCTCGACCCGTGTGAATTACGACAAATACACTATCATTTTGAGTTGGAATAATAATAGGTCCAGATGATTCTGACCTATGTGCGTTAATACTTTGTGATATTTCGTTTGAAGAACTATCTTTTATTTTAGCATAAAGTTGACCTTCGCTATCAAAAAAGAAAAGTAGATTTCCGATGCTATCTGAAAAAGTAGCACTTAATTCAACATTATTACAATTCACCTTGAATGTTGCGGGGATGGAATCACTGAAGCAAATCCCAGAATTAGTACCAAAAATCCAATTTCTATCGTACTTCTGAGCAAGCAGAATACTGGTAATAAGACAAAATAAGAAACTCAGACTCCATCGCATATTTAAAATCAATTCAGAACCCCCCCCCCATGGCGCAAGCATGATGCAAAGCATACTGGCGCAAAGCGTCCGCTTGTGCCAATCATCCTTGAGCGTCCGCTCACTTGATAACCCCCTATCATTTTTACCTTTACTCTAAATTACTGCTATGGGCCGGAAATACAAATTCAGGGACAATAGCCAACTCTATTGTGTCAGTTTCGCCACGGTGAACTGGATTGATGTATTCATCCGTAATGAATACAAAGAAGTTATGCTCGACCGGAAAATCATGGAACAGAAATTAGATTACGTGCACAACAATCCTGTTTCGGCAGGATATGTCAGCAGCCCGACTGATTGGATTTACAGCAGCGCAAGGGATTATGCCGGAGAGAAGGGATTGATGGATATTATTTTGTTGGAGTGAAGCGCTGAAGAGATTGAGGTTATTACAACGCAGCGGACGCTGCAAGGATGATTGGCACAAGCGGACGCTTTGCGCCAGTTATAATGCTTGCGCCAGTTTCGGGGGAATGAAATTATTTGAAGGAAAAGTTGAGGTAGGAACATAGCGGACGTTCAAGGATGAAAGGTACAAGCGGACGCTTTGCGCCATGCTTGCGCTATGGGGGGCGCCAGTTATAATGCTTGCGCCAGTTTCGGGGGATTTACAGCAGCGGAAGGGATTATGCCGGAGAGAAGGGATTGCTTGATATTATCCTGTTGGAATGAAATTATTTGAAGGAAAAGTTGAGGTAGGAGCATAGCGGACGCTCAAGGATGATTGGCACAAGCGGACGCTTTGCGCCATGCTTGCGCTATGGGGGTGAACTGCCCGCCTGCGGTTCAGTAAGCGCCATCGTGCCTTGCCATGCTCCACTGAACATGCGCGGGATAAATGTTTCTTGCAACTCTTTGCTGCCAAATGTCTCGATGAGGTGTGCCGCCCCAGTGGTGAGAAACGGATACGCCATCGTAGAATAATTTGCTGCCGCCATAATGAATGCCGATGCCTGCAACACAGTGAAGGGCACCTGCTGCCCGCCATATTCATACGGTGCCGACATCGAAATCCATCCGTCTTCGCCAAACTGCTTCATCAGCTTGCGCATGTCGCGATGCACTTTTATTCTGCCCTTTTCAATGTAAGGCGGGTTGCTGTCCATCTCGGTGAGGATGGGGCGCAGGTGATTGGTAGAAAGCGTGTCAGCCGCGTCAAGCATCATGTCAAAACTTTCGGGCGTGTGTTCTTTGAAGTAAGCACGTTTACAGAGTTGCTCCACCTGCAACACTTCGTGCAGTAGAAATTTCAGATTTTCTTTTGAATAGAACTTGCCTTGCATCGTCAATGAAGATTTTTATGGAAATATTACGAGCGGCAAATTATGGATTTTAGAAAATATTCGCTGAGCCTAAATCACGCAGAAATTTTAAGCGGCAATATTTAGCGCTTTCGCGCTTTTGCAAATTGATTTAAAAGTGGAAACTCTCGCTGGAACATGAGGACGCTAATTTGAGCGTTTGGCTTCTTGTGTCTGTCCTTTCTGGCAATCTGCCTAAGGCTGCCTAGTGTACTAATCTTTAAATAAGCGAACTAATTTGGTTGATATGTCCATTTAAAAGGCTTGGCTCTATGCTTATTGTATGTATTGATGTATTCCATTAGTTGATTAACGAGTTGCTCTTTGGAATGCCATACGGCTCCTTTCAATACATCTTTACTTAAAATGTTAAACCATATTTCTACCTGATTCAACCATGAAGAGTAGGTTGGCGTGTGGTGCAGGTTAATTCTTTTGTTTTTCAAGACCCAATCTTTAACGCTTTGGTGTTTATGCACAGCGAGGTTATCGGCAATGATGTGCAGTGTTTTTTTAGGATAATTTTTTGCCAGCCTTTTCAAGAAGGAAAGGAAATTTCCGGCATTGTTGCTTTCGATAGTTTCAGCTATTACTTCGCCTTGATGCACGGCTAAGGAAGCAATAAGATTTACAACGCCATTACGCTTATAGGTGGTTGTTTGCCGTTTGGGATTCCCGCTGCGCAAGGGCAATTCCGGCTGAGTCCTATCCAATGCTTGTATCTGTGTTTTTTCATCTACACATAATACAATGGCATTTTCAGGTGGATTCATATACAAGCCTACGATATTGAGCATTTTGCTTTCAAATTCGGGGTCGGTGCTTTTGCCACACCAATAATCAACTTTATGCGGCTTTAGGTCGTGCTGTTTTAAAATGGTGTGAACCTTGCTTTGGCTGATTCCCACTTCTTTGCCTATCCGCTCTTGACTCCAATTGGAATAACCTCCTTTGGGCTTACTGCAAGCTAATTTTATCACCTTATTTTTTTGTGATTCCTTTATTCGGGTTGGCTTGCCGCTGCGCGGTGCATCCTCCAAGCCTTTGAAGCCATGCGCATGAAATCGTTTTCGCCATTTGGCTATTGCTTCTCGATGAACACCGCATAGGGCAGTTGTTTCATCATAGCTTTTGCCCTCGTACCACAGCATGATAATGCGGGATCGTTCTTTAATTCTGCTTTCTACTGTTTTGCTCCGCAAGACAAGCTCCAATTCTTGCTTATCTGCTTCACTCATGTTTACTGAAAGGGAAGGTCTTGCCATTTTTTTTGTTTTGGCAAAGATAATATTAGTTCGTTAACTAACAAATAATTACACTAGCATTGCATTTTGGTTCACTGTTTAATTACTTTTCCTCTTACCGGATAATTGCGTTGAGAGGGTAACATCATATCATCAATTACCACTTCGTAGTAATAAACGCCTGCCGGAAGATGCGCTATATTCAGGTTGTTTGTATTTCTTGCTTCAACAAGAATTTTTCCTTGTAAATCATAAAGCAGGATTAATTCAACAGAAGCATATTTAGACAAGGTAGAAAAATTGATTATGTCGTTTGATGGGTTGGGATAAACCCGCAAGCCCTGATGTTGATTCATTGGCTCATTAATGCCCACTGTATCATCTTCGCAATTTGGGTAGGGTTTGTAGTAACAATTAGTATCCGTAAGCCCGCAGTAATCTCCCATGCAGCCGAGGCTGTCGAGTTTAACAAGCCAGAAGTCTGAATTAACATCAAAAGTATTACCCAAACAAATAAACCCCCCATCACGAGTAGGCTGTATGTCATCAAAAGCTGAAAAGGCTAATCCGTTATTACCAACCTCTTCAGGGTAAGCGTATTTCCTTTCCCACATAATATTGCCGTCATTATGCAACCGGAGAAGCCACCCGTAATCATTGTAAGCACCGTAAACCGAGTCATAAGTTCCTCCTGCAACTATGTATCCTTTGCCCGGTGCAACTTCCCGCACCATATCTATATGCTGAAACCAATTGTAATTGGTAATGTATCGCCAGACTATTTCACCACTCAAATCAACCTTCATAATGAAGTTTGACCATAATTTTTGCCCGGTGGTAGTGATTAGATTAAAAGTGTCAATCCTGCCCCAAACGATGTAACTGCTATCGCTTGAAGGGTTGATGTATGCCCCTCCGTCTTCATTTTTCGTTCCGTATCTTTTTTTCCATTGCTCATTTCCTGAACTGTCTGCTTTTACCACATAAATATCTCTGTTATATCCCGGAGTATAGCCCCATCCACTCATGATATAACCACCATCATGCGCACGGGCGATAGACAATCCTCTTGAATCCGATGACTGAACATAAGTGTTCTGCCATTCAAAGTTTCCAAGGCTATCTGTTTTTACAAGATAAAAGGCGATGCCGAAACTAGTTGTTTTGCCAATCAATGCAAAGCCTTTGTCAGGGGTTTCAATCACTTCGTTGGCAAGGTCATCTGATGCACCTCCAAATCTTTTTACGAAAACAGTATCTCCATTCTCAGTATATCTCATTAGAGTTGCTTTAGCATTGTTTCTTGTCGAATCAAATTCAGTAACTCCAATGGCATAACCATAAGTTGAAATTTTAATAAAGCTTCCTGCCCACCCGGCAAAATGATTGACGGTTCTTTTTCCATAGAAATTAGAAAGCGTAGTATCTCCGTTTGAATCAGTTTTAATAAAAACACAACCTACCCACCCTCCTATTAAGGGATAATTATTTCCAAATCCCATAATGACATATCCTGAATCTATCTCCACCACAGATATACCGGATTCAAGACCTGTGTTAAAATCAATTGCTTTGTTGAAAGTTATTGTTTGAGAGCAGACCTCTAATGTTAACAATAATATAAATGCGAATCTCCACATTATTTGATGACCACTAATTTCTTGGTGCAGTTAATTCCTTCCGAATTATCAATATTTAGCAGGTAGATTCCGTTCGGAAAATCTTTCAAACTGAAGACAAATTTCCGTGTGTCTGATTCGATAAAGAGTCGGGGTGTACTGCTTCCAAGTATTCCTGCAATCTTCAACTGCCAATCTGAATCTGATTCAGGCAATTCGATGATTATCTCATCTTTGGCGGGGTTCGGGTAAATTTTAATTAAAGATTCGGGAGTGGATATTTTTTCGTTCAACGGCTTCCTCGTTTCCGTGTTGCCGGTTTTCGGACTTCCGCCTTCTTCAACTTCCTCGATTAGTTCTGCAAAAGTGGTGTCGAGCAACAAACTCAGTACATTTTGCGCTTTTACTGACGACTTGGTTCTTGTTTCTACAATATCCCATAAATCATCTATCATGTTGCTGTCAGCATCCAACCAGCTTTTGTCATCGTTTCTCAATTCGAGATAAAGTTTCGTTAGCTTATGATATTGTCTTAGTTCATTGTTATACAGCTTGATTGAATCGAGCATTTCACCCGCATCATCTAAGGAATCAATAGTGAGGTAAGTTTCAATAAGTTTCGTCTGCGATTCTATATCTGTTTCCAGTATTAACGAATCAATCACTTGGTCAAGCGTAATGTCGTTAGAATCTTCTAAAGCATACCGGATGAAAGTATTGTAAATAATGTGTTTCTCATGCTCAAGAGCATAGATGATGTTCATTGTATCCAACCTGCCTGTTGCCGGGCTGTCTTGCGCGGCTTCTATTTGAGGAAGCACGTCTCCACTGATTGCGGGTATGCGCTCGTAAACCGCCCGCATCACCTTTTGAGAATTCGGTGCATTAGCCACCAAAATATTTCTTAACTGAACATCACTGAAAAACTGGTTATCATCTTCTTCCTGCTTTTTAATGAGGGCATCCAATAAAATTTCATCAATCAGACGATTTCCTTGATTGATAAGAGAATCTTTTATGACAGATGCAGAGAGCGAATAACCGTTCACCATCGTGCGAAGATTTTCCCAATCGTTATGCAGCCCCATACGATGGTCACCAATATTATCATTGATGCAAATGATGCAAGTCCCTGTGTGCCCGGTAATCACGCCCGGATTTGTAGGTGGATTGCTTACGAAGTAATTTATTTTGGATGGACAAGATGATGAAAAGTCTTCACATCGTTCAAGACGAACATTTGGGCTCGCACAGGTTGAGGAGGGTTCTTCATTACCGTTCGGTTCAAACCAATACCTAAATAGTCTGTTGTCATTGTCATTGTAGATATGAGCATAAGTTAGAGAGGTATTGCAAGTCGAAAATGTATTTCCGGCAGGCGGTAATTCCTGCATACAATTCCCTTGGTCAAGCGCAATAGTAGCCCCCTCAAACACCGCAATATGATATTCGGCATCGTTCATTTCGTTGCAGAGAAATTGGGTGTTGTCGTTAGTTTCGCTTGCGGAGAGGGTATGATATACGAAATCAAGCTGGTTTTTATACACTTCCTCAGAGGTAATACCCGTGCGGTCAACATAAATTCCATAGTTTTTCACCTGCACACCCTGCGCGATATTATTTTCTTCCACAGCAAAGCCGGTGGAACCCTGCACATAAATGCCGTAAGGGAGATTGATGCCTTCATTCATTGCTGGTCCTAAGGTGATTTCATTTAAAGTTACGACTGCATAATCAGCATGGCTCAACAAAATACCCCGTGAGTTATTTATAAAAATGTTGCGGCTGATTTTTGTTTCGAGCAGCGTTCCAAGATTATAATATTGAATGCCGTAGGTAAGGTGTTCAAACCGGTTTTGAAGCCTGCTTGCATTGTAGCTGCCACTGACAACCTTATACCCATGCGCGCGAAAAGCGCCATAGGCGATAATTCCCGCTCCCCTATCTTCCGGCTTGTAGGTTTCAAGCGCGATGTTTTTGAAAACATTATTTCCGAAAAACGGGTTGCCGTATTTTAAAACGTCAATGAATACAAACGCTTCAGGGTAAGTGTTGTAAGCTGAAGCGAGCAAACCATCAGTAATAAACTCAGAATTGACAATAATAGATTTGTTGCGGATGTTTGAGGAGGCAAAATAAACCGCCACCTCGTTGTCAATAAACACGGCATCATCGGCAAACAATATTCCGCCTGTTTTAGAAGAAGTGCCGAGTTGAATGCCGATTTCTGCGTATTCGATAGTCGCGCCATCTCTCAATACCACCACGCCATGGTCGTTAGAAGCGAGCGTAAAAGTTTCGGCATTGCTTTTAGAAATGCCAGATGGTTGCGCTTTTGTGCTGTTACCTTCCACAACGATGCCCTGCCACAAATTAGCCGCGCAATTCGTAAGCGTACCGTGATGCACAACCAATTTTCCTCCTTGCTCTACCACCAATTTAGCATTTTCCTTAAACCTCACAGTGGTGCTGATTGTGAGCGTTACGCCTGATTCAACCGTGAGCGTTGCAGCAATGTTTTGTGGAGTAGTCCACACGGTATTGACGCTGATTATAGGGTCTGTCGGTGTTTTGTAATTTTCTGCCAAGGAGCAGGCGGCATAAGCATCAAGGAGTCCGGCACCTGAAAGCCCCAAATAGGCCTGGTTAGCAAGATTGCTATTGGGACTTGTATTTGCACTGGCTTTTAAAATATACTCAACATCGTCAGGGGTTAAACAGGGATTGATAGAGAGAATGAGTGCTGCTACTCCGGCAGTGATGGGGCTGGCGAAAGAAGTGCCATTTCTGGAATCTCTGTAATAATTACCTCCATTGTCTCCCCACCCGGTAAAAGCTAACCCGGTAAGGCGATGCGCGGGCGCAGTGATGTCCACCCTCTCATTAAAAGTGAAAGTATACGCGGGTCCTTCATAGAGATTACTTTTTGAAATCCCTCCAACTGAAATTACATGATCGAAAGACGCTGGGTAAACGTACCCAAGAATATAATTTCCGTTGTCGTCTTCACAACTTTGAGAGCCATCTTCTCTTACATTGCCATTTCCTGCCCCTGCGATTACGACCACATTTTTGTCATAAGCGATTTGTATAGCTATTCTTAATTCCACACCATCCAGACTGGATTCTGATTCGCAAGCAATAACATAGCTGTTATTTATCACTTGATTCCCATTTATTACTGCTTGTAAAATTGCGTCTGCCTTAGTCACTAAAGGAAAGATGTCAGGGTAATATGGAACCCCAAGTATAATCGGGCTGAATAGAATAACGTCCAGTTTTGAATTATAGCCAGGGGCTGCAATTCCTAAATCATTGTTTGTTACAGCGGATGCAAATCCAGCTACACTGGTGGCATGATCTCTATCAGATGAAGTGGGGAAATTATTAATATTCTGAGAAACTCTATTTGGTGGACGAACCATGTTGTCCGCTAAATCCTCATGTCCTGAATCAAATTTATTAGTAGCATTTCCAGGAGCTTCCACAATTGCTATTTCAATTTTTTCAGAGCCAGTAGTTATATCCCACGCATCATCAGCTCTAATTTGGTCCAACCAGTCTGAATTTCCAAATGCCGTAGTGCTTGAATAATAATCATTTGGGTGAAATAATGAATTACTTTGTTTCAAGACAGTTGGTGATTTATAATTGATAGAATCAACGGCAATAATTTTTTGTTTGAGTATTTCTTCATTGCCATAAAAAACAAGCAGGTATGACTTCTTTAATTCCTCAGACAAAATATGTTCAATTAACCATGCTGTAGGGTTTGCCCGTTGAAACCAAAAAATTCCAAAATCATTAACGAGCTTGTCCATATCAGCATCAGGAAAAGTAACTGTCGTAGGATTATCTGCTTCTGCTAGTTCCGGTAGGTAAGCAGCATCCTCTATTCTTATGTGTAAAATATTCCAGTAATTTTCATTCAGAAATCTCAGCTTCACTTTAAACTCAGACACCTCGCTTCCCTCCTGATAAACCGCCATGAAATATTTTTCTCCTACTTCAAGGCTATCATACCGCAGATACATGTAATCGGTAGAATCGCTACCAACAGATTCGGCAAGTTCGGTTGGCGAAGAGCAGTTGCCGCGAAAGAGTTTGATTTTGTTGATGTGAAAATCAGGCGAGTCGAATTGATACGCGCTGAAATCAAACACCGTATTCTTTGCCGTGAACTTATACCAGTAAATCGTGTCGCTCATTTCATAAGTAATGTCGTCAGCATCGGTTTCTAATAGCAGGTAAGCATAGTCGCAGTTATTCCCGTCATTGCAGAGTGTCGGTATTACTCTCTCATGCAACGCGAGCACGCCATAGCTTGCAGTAGTATCAGTTTGATATGTGCGCGAAGCAGAATCAATCTCTCCATCTAATTTTTTCCAGCAGTTGCCATCCCACCTCGAAAGCACAAGGCTGTCAATGGTAATCACGTTATCACCTTCTGCTTCAGAAACGAGATACGTTACTTTCAGTTTTCCCGTAGGTATATTGTTATAATTCTCAGCTTCCACTTTCCAAAACCTGTCTGTAATCTTTAATGGCGTTTCTAAAATCATTCGCGCTGCATCATCGCCCATTGCAGCAGGCAAAGGCGCGTTGTCGTTTTCTGTTTGATACGTGCTGAAAGTGAACTGCCCCAAGCTATCACCTGCCTGTAAGATTTTCAGTTCAACAAACACATCTCCCAATGAATCAGAAAACGGCACAACATATTTTCCTGTATTGTCAGCAACATTCCAAACTACGCTGCCAAGCAATGAATCGCCCAGCAGTAACTTCCCCTCCGTCACTTGTAGCGCATTCGTATCGCCATTCAGCAACACTAATTTGTTTGAGTTCAACTGCAACTCGCCTTTCTGCAAAATCATCCCGCTATCAATCACGAGTTGTGCAGCATTCCCTGTCAACCGAATATCACCCGCATTTTTAAGCGTGTCCGTTTTCAGCGTGGCGTTGTTTTGAATCACGCTTGCCGTGTCCATCAGCATTTTACCTTTCACCGTCATCGCTCCGCCAGAGATAGTGATTTTGCCTCCGGTGGAGTTGAGGATTTGGGCGTGGGTGAGTAGTGGGTATTGGGTAGCGAGTATTGAGATAAATACAAACAGCCGGAATGCAGAAACCGCAAAGGACGCAGAGGTTTTCGCAAAGGGCGCAAAGAAAATTCTTTTCATGGCTTTGCCTTTAAGGGTGATGAATTACGGAGCAACTGCTCCTGTAAAAACAATCCAGTTCGAGCCGCTTGCGACAACTTGGTAAAAATTATTCGTGTTGTCGTCTTGTATGTAAGTTGTCCATCCATTGCCTTTTGATGCTGGACTGGTGAAAAATGAATCCAGCTCTGTATCGGTAGGCGGGTTGCTTACATTCCTCGTGCTGATGCTTTGCTTGATGTTGCCGTTTACATGCAGTTCGGTGTCGGGGTTGGTGGTGTTGATGCCGAAGCCTGTTGTTTTCAGCAGCGTTGTCAGCGTATCGCTGCTGCTGTTTGTTACTGCCGAACGGATTTCACCCGCCTGAAAAATTTGCGATGCAGTATTATTCCCTTCATACGAAGAAATTTGAATGCCGCTTTCCGTTGGTGATTTCACAATGAAAATTCGCTGCCCGTCCTCATCAAAAGATTCCCCGCATCCCCACCATGTTGCCATGCCTTCATCAAAACTTCCCATCACCATCCCTGCATGAACGGTATCACTTGCTAACGTATCATTTACTCCAAATAGCACAAAGTGCCTATCCGTATTAATGCTATCGCTTTCCCATCTCCCTGCCCACACGCTGTCCACATCCATCCCGAAATAACTGCCGATGTAGTTTTCCTTCGCTGAATCACTTGTGAAAACCACATTGCCTCTTACGCTCAAATCGCTCGCATAAGGCTCAGGAAATGGTTTACCGATTTTTACTTTTCCTGCATCATAAATAATATCGTCACCACTCTTGCTCCACACTCCATCGCCCAGCGTATCGCCATTGAGCAGATACGCGCTTGCATTCACTGCGCCATTTACATCCAATTTTGAAGCGGGCGACAATTTGCCGATGCCTACATTCCCGCCAAAGTAAGATTGCGCTTCGCCTGCTGCATACACGTTAAAATCATGGACGCTGTCGTTGAAATTGCGAAACACGCCCGCAGCAGTGAAGCGCGTGTTAAAAGAATCGCTGATGATTTCAAGTGGTGACACTGCATCGGGAATAT
>Ga0163153_10000289_pt1 | contig 90326 bp, 78 predicted proteins | sample OliLakLV19MP6IB1_FD_148629 | JGI IMG/M metagenome (GOLD analysis project Ga0163153, IMG submission 148629) | Freshwater microbial mat bacterial communities from Lake Vanda, McMurdo Dry Valleys, Antarctica - Oligotrophic Lake LV.19.MP6.IB-1 | ecosystem: Environmental > Aquatic > Freshwater >...
CCCGTAGAGTTTAAATACGAAGTATGCGAATGCGGTGATGTGTTTCTCTACAACAAAAGTTGCGGGCAATCCATCTCCTGGGATTTTGATGACGGCAACTCCATTACGGGAATGGGTTATGAAGATGTTTCAGGCACGATTAACGGTACGGGCATCATCAATAGGTTTACCTACACCTACACACAGGCAGGAACTTATGACATCACACTCACCATAGATGGCGTGAGCGAAGCGCATCAGATAGTTATTGACATACCTGAACCCGCAACTGTCGTTACAAATGTTACTTGCAATGGTGCGGATGACGGAGCCATTGACCTCACCGTAACCGGAGGCACATCGCCTTATACTTATGAATGGTCGAATAACGCAACAACTCAGGACATTAGCGGGCTTGAGCCGGATAGTTATTCCGTGACTGTTACAGATGATAACGACTGCACGGCAACCGCAGCAGAAATAGTTACAGAACCTGATGCAATTAACTTATCAACTACAATAACGCACCTTCTCTGCAACGGAGATGATGACGGAGCAGTTGACCTTACAGTAACAGACGACATTGCGCCATACTCTTACTCATGGTCAAACAGCGCAACTACACAAGACATTAGCAGCCTGACAGCCGGAACTTATTTTGTTACCGTTGCTGATGACAACTCCTGCACTGCCACAACCAACGCTACCGTAACTGAGCCGGATGAATTGGTTCTCTCAACTCTCCTTACCAATATTGGCTGCAACGGAAGTTCGACAGGCGAAATTGATTTAACCGTAAGCGGTGGATCTACACCCTATGCTTATGAATGGTCAAATACTGCAACCACGGAAGACCTCAGTAGTCTTGCAGCCGGAAGCTACACCGTTACGGTTACGGATGATAACGCTTGCACTGCAACAACCAGCGCAACTGTAACAGCTTGCAGCCCCAGCGTAACCACACTCTCCACAGGCATCACTACATGGTCATCACAAACGCGCACCTTCTGCGATGATTTGATTATTCCCGATGGCGCAACGCTGCAACTTCAGGATACGCGTCTCGAATTTGCCCGCTTAAATGCAAGCAATCAGCCTGTAAACCTGATTATCGAACCAGGAGGAATGCTTATCATGCAAAACACCACGCTTACCAATCTATCAGGCTGCGATGAAATGTGGCAGGGCGTGATTGTGCTTGCAAACCCTAACGCTGCCCCAGACGACTATAATGAAAATGGCGCGATTGTATCGCTTGACGGATTCAGTTCAGGGCAGAGTGAAATCAGCAATGCGGAATTCGGCATTCTCACTAACTCCACTGGTTCAGGAGGGTATTATGCATTTCAGGGCGGTGGTATTTTGCGCTTGCGGGGTGTTAACTTTATCAATAACCGTATAGGCATGTTGCTCAAAGGCGCAATGTTTAATGCAAGTTTCGTATATGAATGCAGTTTTACTTGCAACGATAATTTCTTACAACCGGATAACAATGGCAACACGCTCCTTTCGCATATCCACATGCAGGGAGGCGTGGGCTATCTCCCTGTGGTATTCAGTAGGTTTGACAATACCACCACAAACCCTACTCCCATTAGGGGTGTTGGCATTAATGCGATTACATCGCGCGGGGTGCTGGTGGCGGGAAGCGATTTTGAAAACCTAAACTTCGGCATTCGCATTCAGGATGGCTCAAACATCAACTATGTGGCGTATGGCAGTGAGTTTACTAATAATGACTTTGGCGTTTTCGCCACAGGGACAAGTAACATTTACATTGCAGGAGATGAAACCACACCAAACATCTTTAACGTGCCTGACGCGACAACGCTTGATGTGGCAGGTATTCATGTTGAAAACAGCACGGGGTTGCATATAGCGCATAACCTCTTTGTTGGAAATGCCACCTCAGCATGTAATGGCGGATATTGCAGTTATGGAATTGTAACTGACAACACAGGGCAGGCAGGCGGCAGGATTTTCAGGAATGATTTTTACGGAACGCACTTCGGCTTGCAGACCGAAGGTCGTAATCCTCAACTGAGCATCAGGTGCAATCGCTTTGAAGCGGATAATCATGAACACGAAAACCATGCATGGTCAACTTTAGCTACGGAATGTGTTTTGCCTTACCGTGATTGCCTTTATTTTCCCTGCCCTCCTTGCGGTACGCCCATTTGCTACACAATTTGCACTACGGGATGGTTTGGCGAACTCCGCGATCAGGGAACCTCCGCCTGCGACTTCAACCACCAGCGTGCCGCAGGCAACCGCTGGATGACCAATGATGTTGACGACCCTGCAAACATTAACTGCCTTGGCAAAGATAAAGACATCTTCGTGCAGCCAACAGTGCCGTTTACATATTATCATCATTTTCAGGATATAGACCAGAAGCTAAAAGTGAAACCGGAATGTGCTTCAGCATGGTGGTGGCCTAGTTTTAGATATGATTGTTCAACTGCTGAACTGGGAACATCGTGTGATGAAAGCACCATCGCTTTCAGAATCGCCCCGCCCGATTCACAACAAAATGTGCAGGAATATATTGACACCATGATTGACCGGAAAAATGAGTATCTTAATACAGTGGAACAAAAACAAAACGATATGGACAGCATAAGAGGTCTGTTAGACAACGGCAACACAGCCACAGTACTTGATTCCGTGCTGAATATGGAATTCGGCATCACTACTAAAAATAACATCCTAAAACGCAACAGCCCATTGAGCGATGACGCGCTCATGGCAGTGATGCTTGAAGGCGTGTATGCAGGCGTTGAAAGCCAACTGAAAGATATGCTGCGCGACCTGCTGACGCTGAATGTGCCGCTTGGCAAGAAAACCATACAGGTAATGCAACTGTCTGATGTGGACTTGGAGCAGGAGCGTATTGACAGCGTTTTCTACGTGCAAGCCACAGGACCTTACGACACCTTGCGCATGGCTTATACTGAATCTGAAAATGAATGGAAATATTACGATTCTGAATTGCGGCAAATTGACAACGGGCTGCGTTTCGCTAATGGCTATCTTGATGCGCTTGATACCACAGGCGCATCAAATGAGTATGAAGATTTCCTGAGAAGCGATTCCACGCTTACTTCCAAAAAATTGCTTGCCGAACTGCTGCTTGCAAAAGACAGCCTTGCGCAAGCCGAAGCAGTTTTAGATACAGTTTGGATGCTTAGTGAACCGGAGGATTCTTTGGAAACACTATGGTTTGCAGGCTATACCGAACTGATGAGCGCAATAGCGCAGGATAGCGGAATCTATCTTATGGACAGCACACAGAAAGCACAGATGTATTCGATTGCTGAAAGCGGAGCGCATATTGCGCCAAAAGCGCAAGGTGTATTATCTCTTGTTGATACAGCAGCTTTTGAATATCCGATTGAAAAAATTGAATACTCTGCACCAAAAACCAGCACTTATGACCCTGTGAGACAAGATACAATTATTATTGCATTAAATAAACAAATCCAGTTCAGCCTGTATCCCAATCCTAATGACGGCACCATGACGCTGGAATACGAACTGGAGAAAGAAAATGGATGGTTTGTATTGAATGATGTTTCAGGAAAGGAACTTGTAAGGATTTCACTTTTAGTAGGCAAGCACAAATTGCGGATTGAACAACCGAGTCTTCAAAACGGCATTTACCTGTTCAAGGTATTGAACGGCAAGGAACAACTTCATACAAGCAAAGTAGTTGTTATTAAGTAACGCTCTCATTAGTAAAATTATGCGAATGTTCTTTTTCCAACTTGCTATAATTTTTCTTTCTAAACAGATGGCATTTTCCCAGTGCTATTTTCATAACATTTATAAGTACGCAAATGTGAATCAATCTGACTTTAGCAACGACATTATTTGGATAGAAGATGGAAACTTTATGACTACAGGCACTACTGTTGTTACTTCTGGAAATGCTGCTGTATTTAATGTTAAGGTATATCAATGTGGAGATACTGTTTGGCAAAAAATATATGATTATAGTCCTGTTGGAGGAGAAGATGGAAATAAAGTCTTAGAACTTGATGACAGCAGTCTCTGTATAATAGGTTCCCACCATGACACAACGCAAGGCACAGGAGAAGGTTATGTATATTTCATAGATCATAATGGTAATTTTCTCTCTTCAAAAATCGTAAATGTCGGAGTCAATGAGAGATTAACAGATGCTGTAGCTTACGGGAATAACATTGTTATTGCAGGACATTATCATTATGGACCTCCTAATGGAGGAGTATTTTTGGCAAAAACCGATAATCTTGGCAATGTGCTTTGGCTCTTTAAGGGAGATTCAATGAAATATTATGTATACCCTACAGTGAATAAAACTTATGATGGAGGATATTTTTTAAGCGGTCGCATTGAGGCTGCCAATACAAACTGGTTTCTCACGAAGATTGATAGTAGCGGTGCTTTCTTGTGGGAAAAAATCTATGACAAACCCTTATATCAAGGCTTCGGTTACGCCATCACTACAAGAGACAGCGGGTATATCTTAGTTGGCAACACGGAACTTGTCAGCGGCAACTACAGTGCCTTAATGCTAAAAACAGATTCCAATGGAGATACACTCTGGACAAAGGAATACGGCAACCCGAGCAACAATCATACTTTCAAAATGATACAACAACTGCCTGATGGCAGTTTTATAGTAGCAGGAGGAAAAAGAGAACCGGATTTGGTGTATTATGTCTGGCTTTTGAAATTAGATGAACATGGTAATGTGCTATGGGAGCGTCAACACACCTATTACCCGCCTAACTTCACTTACAACAGTGATAATTACGTAGAAGGCATGACAATAACCCCGCAAGGAGACATCGCCTTAACAGGTTACATCATTGCGGGTCCGGGTGTTCCCAGCCACACCACCGGCAACGACATGTTCATCCTCAAAGTAGATAGCTGCGGCTATTTAGAGAATAATAATATCAATGCACAATTCACATTCACTATGGATACACTTAATAAAACAATCGGCTTCACCAACCAAAGTACGGAGTATTGTACTGCGCTTTGGTATTTCGGAGATAGCGACAGCACCTATCAGAAAGAGCCAGTGCATACTTACAATGATACGGGCACATACACGATTACGCTTATTGTGCGGGCGGGTAACTCAACGGACACAATTTTGCGGCAGGTAGTTATTGCCTTTGATGATACGGTAGGAGTTGGGGAAGTGTCGAGTATCAAGTATCAAGAAGCAAAGTTGTGGGTATATCCAAATCCGGCAAATGAGGTTTTGAATTTTGAATGTCAGATGCAGAATATAAGAATTGAGAACGTACGTATTTATGATGTTAGAGGAAGTGAAAAACTAAACGTCAAAAACGGGTATAAAAGCATAGAAATCAATATTACGGAATTAACAACGGGGCTTTACTTCTGGGTAGCTCAGTTAAGCGATGGGACAATTGCAAGAGGGAAATTTTTAAAACAGTAACAATCATGAAAGTCAAATTATTCATCTCATTTTTTTTATGTTTTATCTCTTTTAGTTCAAAAGCCCAGGTTAATATAAAGCCTCTCAATATCTACCACCCGATAACAGGAGCTCTTGGTCCCCAAACCAATTTCAGTCTGTTTGAGGATAGCATTATTGATTTTCAAGCGATAACCTATTATAGCGATGTACCTATATCCGTTGATGTCTTTGTATATTCATTTGATAGTGCTTTGGTAATGACTGGTTCCGGTCTTTCATTTGGAGCTTATGGAAATTTTGACACTGCCTCATTATCTCTCTATAACTCCCTCACACCTGTAACTGCCGTGGATACTACAATCCAGTATATTGGTTTGAAAAAGACTTATCAATCAAACACTTATTATGGATGGCTCGCATACAAATTAACTGGAGGCAGGTTAGTGTTTCTGCCATTTCCGTTTCCACCGACTTCTTACGCTTCCTATGACAGCGTTTTTTTCATCGAAGTCGCTTGGAACACCGTCCCCAACATGCAGTTGCGGATGGGGCATGATTGCTATGCCATTCTTCCCGATACCGTTTCAACCTGCTACGGTGCAAGCGCAGATTTAACCGTAACAGGCGGTATCAATTTTTTATGGAGTACAGGAGATTCTGCCAGCACCATTACAATTACATCTTTGCAGGATACGACTTACAGCGTAACCGCAACAGGAAACAAGGGCTGTACTGATACCGCTTTGGTATTTGTAAAAATTCTGTCACTACCAGCAGCATCTATTCAGTCAAACAGCACAGAAATTTGCACAAATGATACCGTCATGCTTACTGCGCAAGGCGGCATGAGTTACTTATGGAGCACCGGAGATACTGCTTCTGTGCTTTCTGTTCATCAACCGAATGATTATTCCGTAATCGTAATGGATGAATACGGCTGCTCCGATTCGGCATCTATTGCTATTACTTCATTGGGAAATTATCCAGTGGCTGATTTCAATTTCACTTTGTCAGAAGATACCGCCCGGTTTGAAAACCTAAGCACGGACGGTATTGATTACTACTGGACTTTTGGAGATGCTGCGACAAGTGATGATGCTGAACCGGAATACATCTATTCGCAGCATGGAGTTTATAATGTGTGCCTGTTAGTCAGCAACGATTGCGGTGATGATAGCATTTGCAAAACTGTTACCGTGTTTGTTTCAAACAGTTCCAGGCAAATTGATAAAAGCAGAATTGTTGTCTATACTGCATCAAACGCTATTCACATAGCCGTTGATAATCCCTTACCATCGGTTCATTCTGTCATTTTGTACAATACAAATGGGCAAAAAATTATCTCGCTTCAACCTGAACTTAATGAGCAGAATGTATCAATCCGAACGGATAGCCTCTTGTCGGGCATGTACTTCTGCTTCATCACTTTCGATAATGGTGAAAAGGTTATTAGAAAAGTTGTAGTGGAGTAACTACCCAATATTCCAATTTAGAATTTCACTAGTTCTTCTTCTTCACCCATTCATTAAAATTCACGCCCACCGTGAAATGGTTGGAAGCTCCGGCAATGTGGTAGCGCCCGCGCGCGAAGCCGAAGGAAAATTGTTTGATGTTAATCATAATGCCGAAAGAAAATCCGGCTAATCCTTTTTTGGTGTCAATTATCATTTCCTGCCTGCGCTGGTGGTTGTAGCCAAACCCGATAATCACCGCCTTGCCAAAATAAAGTTCTCCACCCAAGATGATGTGTCGACCGATTTCATCAAACACATCGCCTACACTGGTGCCGTCATCGCTTGTCGAGTCATTCGAAAGGAAGGAATCATCTGTCTGCTGATTCGGGTCTTCATAGCGGATATTGAAATTTTGCAAATCATGCAGAGTCACGCTGACGCGAAAAGGCAGATGTTTGAACCGCTTGGAAAATCCCGCTTGTAGTTCAAACGGAATCGGCTCGCGGTTGCCCGAATAATAGGGCTTGAACTGCACCCCGATATTCTTCATTAAAATCGTGGCGGTAAACAGCTTTGATGTATCGTGATAACTTGCCGCCAAATCAAGCGCAGCGCCATAGGAACTGTAGGATTCCAATTCCGAGAGAATAAATTTCACGTTCGCGCCAAAAGTATATTTCTCCAAATCGCGCGCGCCACCCACATTCAGCACGTATTCGCTCGCCTTGAATTCCCCCATCACCTGTCCGGTGGCATCCGTGCGGTCAAACGTGCCGTAGGCGATATATTGCAGCCCTGTTTGAAACGTGCCGATTTTTTCATAGCTGCGCACGTAATTGAAATTGCCAAAATTCACCCCGTTGAAATAAATCACCGTACCCGCACTGAAGCGGTTGTGCATCTCACTATTTAACAGTGAAGGATTTTGAAACGCCAGTCCCACATCTTTGTCTTTCACCGTAATGAGACTGCCACCTGTACCAGTAGCGCGTGAAGTGGAAGGCAGATTGATAAAACCATACACCCGCTCACCGCCAAGCTGGGCGCGGAGCACAGAGGGAATCACCAAAAGCGCGGCTAAAATAAATCTAAACAAAAGGTCGGTTTTCGGTTGGGCTAAGATACGACTTAACGAAAGATTGCAGCGAATAGTGTTCAAGCAAAAAAGCTGATGAGGTGGCTTGTACTGACTTCGTTCCTTTAACGCTTTTAATGGCATAACGGCTTGCTCCTATAATAGACTTCTTCGGAAAATACTCTTTTACTAAAGGGTAACGCGCTCTTTTGCACCGCCTCACCCCCGCCCCCTCTCCATTTGCAGAGGGGAGTCCAAACTGCATCATAAACAAAAGAGGCTTTCTCTAAATGAGAATTACATTTTCCGAAGAGGTCTAATGAATAACTTTGCCTTCGCTGCTCAACCCTCAACACCCCACCCTCAACACACGCATGTACATCCGCCTTGCTTGGAGAAATTTGTGGAGAAATAAGCGCAGAACGCTGATTACTTCCGCCTCGGTGTTCTTCGCGGTGCTGCTCGCCATCGCCATGCGCTCTATGCAGCTCGGCTCGTATGATAACATGATTGACAACATCGTGCGGTTTTATACCGGCTATGCGCAAATCCATAAAAACGGATACTGGAATGAGCAAACGCTCGACAATAGTTTTGAGCAAAACGATTCCCTTGAAACGCTTGCAACGCAAAATGAAAACATCGCCAGCGTAATTCCGCGCCTTGAAACTTTTGCGCTTGCATCAAACGAGGCGCGCTCGCGTGGTGTGCTGGTGGTCGGTATTGAACCCGAAAAAGAAAAAACGCTCACAGATATTCCCGGAAAAATTATCAACGGAAAGTATTTCAACGCAGAAGACAAATCCGTTTTGCTCACTTCTGATTTGGCTAAATATTTAAAGATTGAAACAGGCGATACGCTCGTATTGCTGGGACAGGGCTATCACGGTTCGAATGCGGCAGCAAAATATCCGGTTAGCGGCATCGTGAAATTCAACAGTCCCGAATTGAACAAGCGTTTTATTTTTTTACCGTTGAAAGAAATGCAATGGTTCGTAGATGCCCCGAACAGAATCACCTCGCTCGTAGTGATGACGCAAGCAGAAAGCGTAAAGCAAGTCACGCAATTTCTCGCTGCGAAAACCGACACCACTTATGAAGTAATGGACTGGCAAGCGATGCTCCCCGAAATCGTGCAGGCGATAGAAGCCGACAGCATTGGTGGAATAATCGTGCTGTGTATTCTTTATATCATTATTGGTTTCGGCATTTTCGGCACCGTGCTGATGATGACTGCTGAACGCAGGCATGAGTTTGGAGTATTGATTGCGCTTGGCATGAAGCGTTTTCAGATTTTGATTGTGCTCGCGCTGGAAGGAATTTTTCTCACCCTTTTAGGAGTAGCAGCGGGTACCGCTGCGAGTTTGCCTGTGGTTGGATATTTTCATTTTAATCCAATTCCACTGTCAGATGAAATGAAAACAATTTCGGAGGCGTATGGCCTGGAAGCAGTATTACCTTTTTCCATTGCGCCTGAAATTTTCGGCTATCAGGCGCTGACGGTTTTAATCATCGCATTGATTTCAATGTCTTATCCGCTTTATCGAATCATGAGTATTCAACCTTCACAAGCCATGCGCGCATGAGTACAAAATATTCGGGAATGGTTGTTAAAGTCGCGTGGCGCAACGTGTGGCGAAACAAGGTGCGCAGCGCAGTGGTGGTGCTTGCCGTTGGGCTTGGCTTGTGGGCGGGCATCTTCACCGCATCCTTTATGTATGGAGTTTCAATGCAGCGGTTGAACAATATTGTCAACTCACAGCTTTCGCATATTCAGATGCATCATCCGGCATTTGCTGAGGATATGGATCCGGCTTTTCTTCTTGCAGACGGTGAGAAAATATTGCAACAATTATCTACGGATGAAAAAATAAAAAGCGCCTGCGGCAGAACGATCGCTACGGGCATGGTGGCTTCCCCGCGTGGTAATGGGGGCGTTGTAATTAAAGGCGTGGAGCCTTTAGAGGAAATTCGTGTCACGAATGTGCATGAAAAAATTATCGCGGGCAGTTTTTTTGATGACAGTAAAAAAAATCAAATTGTAATTGGTGAAAAGCTCGCGGAAAAACTGAAAGTGAAGCTGAAACGCAAAGTGAATCTTACCGTGCAGAGTTTAAGCGGTGATTTCATTTCTGAATCTTATGTGGTAACGGGAATTTTTAAAACCAGCTCTTCAAAATATGATGAAGGGAATGTGTTTGTGCGCATGGACTCGCTTGCAAACATGCTGGGCGCGGGAAGTGCAATGCACGAAATCGCTTTCCTGCTAAAGGATGCAGATTTAGTGGACTCGGCAAAAAATGAGTTGCAGAAAAAATATGCAGCACTTTCCGTTGAATCATGGAAAGACCTCGCACCCGAATTGGATTACATCAACGAAATCATGGACGAGTACCTGCGTATTTTCATGGTGATTATTTTGCTGGCAATGGCATTCGGCATCATCAACACGATGTTGATGGCGGTGATGGAACGCACCCGCGAAATCGGAGTGCTGATGGCAATCGGCATGAACAAGACACGCATCTTTTTTATGATTTTATTTGAAACAGTGTTCCTCACACTCACGGGCGTGCCGGTCGGCTTGCTATTGAGTTTCGCCACCATTCGGTATTTCAGCAAGACGGGCGTTGACCTTTCACTCTTTTCAAAAGGACTTGCAAATTTTGACATAGAGATGATTGTGTATCCCTCGCTCGATATGTCCTTTTATCCGATGTTGATTGTGATGGCAACTGTCACCGCTTTGCTCTCTGCAATTTATCCTGCTTACAAAGCATTGAAACTGCATCCGTCATCAGCCATCAGGAGCGTGTGACAGATGCCTGCACTTCAAACTTGAAACCTCAAACTTCAAACTAACAATGGAAGTCATTAAAACAGAAAACATCACAAAGATTTACGACCAGGCAAGTATTCCGGTGAACGCGTTGAATGGTGTAAGCATTTTAATTGAGCAAGGAGAATTTACGGCTATTGTCGGTCCTTCGGGTTCAGGAAAAACAACTTTGCTGAATATTATTGGCGGACTTGATCATCCCACAGCGGGAAAAATTGTAATCGGCAATGAAGACATCAGCGCGATGCGCGAGAACCAACTCATTGATTTTCGTTTGCATCACATCGGCTTTGTGTTTCAATCTTACAATTTGATTCCTGTTTTAACTGCCGCTGAAAATGTGGAATTCGTGATGTTGTTGCAAGGTCGTTCAAAAGAAGAACGCGACAAGCGTGTGAAAGAATTGATGCACGCTGTTGGTTTGGAAGACAAGATTAACAAGCGCCCAACAGAGCTTTCAGGCGGACAGCAGCAGCGTGTTGCAGTGGCGAGAGCGCTTGCATCAAAGCCGAAGTTTGTGCTTGCCGATGAGCCTACTGCCAACCTTGATTCAAAGTCAGCGGAAAATCTTTTAGACATTATGCTGCGCCTCAACCAGGAAGAGAGCATCACGTTTATTTTTTCCACCCACGACCAAAAGGTGATTAACCGCGCGCGCAGAGTGATTACACTCGAAGATGGAGTAGTAGTGAGCGATGTGAAGCGATAAAATTTTTCCCGCAGATGAGCGCAGATTGCTTCGCAGATTTACGCGGGTAAATAACCACGCTTCCTGTTTTCAGGAATCATTGTTATTTGGAAATTGAATTTTGAGTTTTCTCTTTTATTCAATTGTCATTTAAACGTCATATCCTAAAATCCGCAAAATAGGGTTATCCAAGTTCCGTTTTCAACGCGAAACCGGTTTCACATTTTTTAACTCTTAAAAAAAAATTTGTATGTCAACATCTATTTTCAGCGAAAGCTGGTGCGGCATTATATTCGATGGGCGCAACCAGCAATACGGAGCGTATGAACTCCGCAAATCAAATGAGCGCAACACCATACTTGCGATTCTGTTTTCCATTTCATTTCTTTCTGTGGGCATTAATATCATTTTGTTAAAAAGTGACCCGCAGAGAAACTTCATTCCTATCATTGAAAAGAAAGAAGCTGAAGATGCGGGGCATGTGTTAGAAGACATTCCATTGCTTCCTGATATTCCTATGGATGAGCCGGAAGCGGCACAAACTCAATCTGAACCCGAACCAACTCCGGTATTTGCAGCAACGGAGGCTATTACCACAATTAAAATAGTTGATGACCATTCTGCTGTAGATACTGTTCCCTCGCAGGAAAGCTTTGGAGAGAAGCAAGCGGGAGCTACAACTCAGGAGGGAGACTCCACGCTAACTGCTTCCATTGAAAGAGTTGAAACTTCCGGGCAAGGCAGCGGGCAATCAACACCCGTTATTGATTGGGCGGAAGTGATGCCGCAATTTCCGGGCGGTGAAGAAGCCTTGCTGGATTATATCAGGAAAAATACGGTATATCCTGATATTGCAGTACGAAACGACATCGAAGGAACGGTGCATATCCAGTTTGTAGTTGACCGCGATGGAAGTTTGACAGACGTTCGCCTTGCAAGGAAAATTTTTAAATGCCTTGATGATGAAGCGCTCCGTGTAGTGAAATCTATGCCCAATTGGAAACCCGGAAAGCAAAATGGAGAAACAGTGCGTGTGCGCTTTGCAGTACCTATCCGGTTTGTATTGGATTGAAGCAGATCATTATAATCACAGAGTCAAAGAGTCCGCTGGTAAGGTTAAAAGTTGTGTAGAGTCTTCCGGTAAGGTTTAGTATTTTTAATGTGAAGGAAAGCCGAATGTGTTTCATGAAAAATTTAATTCCGGCTTTTAGCGTTCGATTACCGAAAAATCAAATTTTATGTTCAGAAAAAAACTTGTTAAAACCTCACTTATTATTCTGCTTGGCTTTGTGCTTTTATTTCTCTTCAGGCTGCTTTATGGCTACACCAGCAAACACACCGACCGCGATGAAGAATATTTCAGCGACTTTTTGATGGCTTCGACCAGACAAGAAAAAACTATGCAAGCGAGAAATATCAATACAAAGCGGTGGAGTATGCTCCGCAAGTGTCCCAAATATCCAATGCAACGCAGCCTAAAGAATTCAGCGTGAGCCAAAAGTATGAGAAGACCGCCACCATCAAATCGAAAACACAAAAGTTTGAAGAAGATGATAAGAAGTTGAACGGAGAAATAAAAAATTTCAATGGCATTATTCAATACGAGCAAAACTCAGGCGGCAAAGGCAACCGCGAATTGCATTTGCTCGTTGGCATCCAACCCGAAAAATTCGATTCATTTTATGTGGCGGCAAAAGCAATCGGTAATCTGCGGTCAACTGAAATCACCAAAGTGGATAAAACCAGCGAGTATAAAAACCTGAATGCGAAAAAAACTTCTCTTGAAAGCATGCGAGAATCTTTGATAGCCCTGAAATCGCAAAGCGGAAAGATTGACGAATACATCAATCTGCAAAACCGCATCTTAGACATCGAAGAGCAGTTGCAGGGATTGGGTGTTCAGTTGGGTGATTTTTCTGAGGAAAATGAATTTTGCACCGTGCGCGTTTCTCTTTTGGAGGGCAGAGAACCGGTTCCCATGAGCCTGATGCACCGCCTGAAGGTAGCATTTGAATGGACGGTGACTTACTACCTGCAATTCCTCTTGATTGTTGCGCTTGCCGTGTTTTCAGCATTCTTCCTGTTACTCATTATTGATAAGTTGAAAGTGCTTGCCAATATTTTAAAGAAGTTGAACGAGTAAGTTCTCCGTTCATTTAGTTGAGAAGCCCGGCAATGTTTTCCATTTTCCTGATTCAGCATATTCTTTAATCAAGTGGTTTCGTGTGTGGAGCAAACATTTCATGTAGCCTGTGAGAAAAAGACGGTTGAATATTTTGCCAATTATTCCAAACGGAGATTCAAACCGGAATGTGTCAATCATCAAAGTTCCCTTGTTTGTTTGTTGAAAGCGGTGTTCATGCCAAACGGATTTGAACGCGCCTTTTACCATTTCATCCGCGAAGAAATCAGGTTCGCACATTGCAGTAATGCGTGAAGTATAGTGCTGCCAAATGCCAAGATGTTTTGCCTGCCATGTTACAGTTTCATTCAGACATATTAAGCCGCTGGTTCGTCCTGCCACCGCTTTTTCACCGGTATGTTCTGTTGAAATGATGTGAAAGTCAATGCTTCGTGAAAGGTTGAAACATACTTCAATAGGAGCTTCAATTTCCTCGCGCAGAATTATTGTTGACATTGCGCAGGATTAGCTCTCCCTTTTCGCCCGTTCCCACAGCACTGATTGCGAGCCTTTGATAGCGCGAAGGAAGCCCATGTAAACAGCATAGTTCATGATGAAAAAATAATAGGGCACAAAAAACACCTTGAGTTTAATTTTGCGCTGCTCCAGCAGGAAACCGACAAGCACGAGTAAATAAAACAGGATTTGCAGACTGAGGAATACTTGAAAAAATAATGAGCCAGTGAAAGCAAGTGTAAGGTTGGAAAGAAAAAGAATGGGAAGGGAGAGCGGGGCAAGCGTCCACCGGAGTACGCGGTGCGAGATGTATTGAAATGAAAGGATGCCATATCGAAAAGGATTGAGCAGTTCGGAAAGCCTTGCCACCGCCTGCATTCCACCTGCGGCAATTCTGATTTTGCGTTTCAGTTCTTCCCCCACAGTTGCTGACGGACCTTCCATCGCGCAGGCTTCCGGCTCATAAACGATGCGATAGCCTTTTTTCGCAATAGTGAGCGTCATATAGAAATCTTCGACAATCGTATCAGCCGGCACTGGAGCGAAAAGTGCGGTGCGGATGGAAAACAATTCGCCCGCAGCACCCACTACAGAGTAGAGTTCTGAGTCCCACTTTTTCAGTTTGGATTCATACTGCCAATAGATACCTTCACCTGCACCGCTTGCGGCATCTTTTTCTTTCACGGAAATTCTTTTCTCGCCCGCCACCACGCCTACATTTTCCGATTGATAATGCCGCACCATGTTGCGGATAGCTTCTTTGTTCACAATGGTATTCGCATCGGTGAACACCACGATAGGAGTTTGCACGAAAGGCATCGCCCTGTTGGTGGCGGCAATCTTCCCCTTGCGTTCGGGGCTGTGCAGCAACTGTACTTGAGGAAACTGTTTCACCACATCGGGCGTACGGTCATTGGAGCCATCCGTGACAAACAGGAAGCGGATTTTCTCTTTCGGATAATCAAAGGCAAGGCAATTGTTGATTTTTTCTGCAATGAAATCTTCTTCATTAAAGGCAGCTACCAGTACGGTAACTTCAGGTAATGAATCGTCAGTTTGAACAGGAAGATTTTTTGGACGAAACAACGCTTTCAGCTTCACTAACAGGAACAAAATCATTCCGTAGCCCAAATACGTATAAAAGACGATGAACAGGCAGAGCGAGAAACAGATTTTTATTAATGCAACCATTACTTCGCGTGTGGAATGTTGCAAAGTAAATGTGCATAGCACATTGGCAGCGCAAGTATTATCCACATCTTGCTTGAAATTTGCAAGCAAAAGTGCCAACTTCACCCTCTAATTTTCGACTATGGATTTAATGTATTTTTTCAAAGTATTGATGAAGAGAAAATGGCTGATTCTCCTCATCATGCTTCTCTCTGTTGGCGTTACTTACTTCCTCACCGGAGAGCAGGAAGATGTTTATATGGCTGGCGCAAAACTCGCCACAGGCATCGTGGATAATCAGGACGATGACGGCAAATACATGCCTCCGCAAAAAATTGAAACCAAATTTAATAACCTGATTCAAAACCTCAATTCTAAGAGCGTTGTTACGCTGCTTTCTTACAAACTTTTTCTCCACGACATCAGCAACAATGAAGATGCGTTCAGAAATCCTTCTGCACTGAAAGACTTATATTCCTCTGATGAAATCAACAACGGTATTGCCACGGTTAAAATGAAGCAGGATTCGCTTGCAATTCTTTTGCCGGGTAAGGAACAGGATAAGCAGGTGATTGAAATGCTGAAGGTGCTCAAGTATGATTACGATGCGTTGCGCCTCGCGTTGAAACCTCAGCGATTAAAAGATTCTGATTATATTCAGGTAGAGTTCCGTTCAGAAAATCCCGAATTATCGGCTTTTGCGGCAAACGAGCTATGCAGTGAATTTATCCGCTATTACAAATCAGACAAATCGAAAAGAGAAAGTTCTGAAATAAAACTGTTCAATACGCAACAGGAAGACAAACTAAAATCCCTGAACGAAAGAAAGGAAGAACTGAACCACTTTAAACTTGAGAATAATATCCATGATCTCTACGCACAGAAAGGAGCTATATATGCGCAAATAAAAGAGTTTGAAATGCTCCGTGAAGGAGAGAAAAGTAAAATACCTTCCTATCAAACCACGATTAACAATCTTAATCGCGACCAGGAAGAAAGTGAACAATCGTCTCTCAGAAAACAAGAGCAAAACAGGAAAATTAATAATCTGCGCAGCGAGATTAATTATCTGAATGATAAATACATCAACGAGGGGTCAAAAGATAAAAAGCTGCTCTCCCAAATTGAAAAGCTGAAAGGCGAATTGCGAGCAGCAATTGATGAAGGCTCCTCTTCGACAAACAACAATTCGGGTGAAATCAAAACAATTAAAGAAAACAGTCAGGTGGAATTGCAAATTGCGCAGACCAGTGTAGCCTCCATTGACCAGAAAATACAGAGTCTGAAAAATGAATTGGCCGTGCTAGTTTCTTTTGAACCTAAGATTGATGATTTAGAGAGTAGAATTGAACAAGCTGAAGAAGCATATAAGGAAGTAACTGCCCAGTTAAGTATAGCGCAATCAGAAGCAATTCAATCAGAAAGCAGCCTGAAGCGAGAAGAAGAAGCCTCCCCACCCAGAGAACCAGAGCCGACAAAACAAATTTTTTATTCCCTGTTCTCAGGCATGTTGAGTTTGAGCTTTTGCGTAGTGTTGTTTTTCGTGTTGGAGTACATTGATGTCTCCATCAAATCTCCAGCGCAGTTCGAGCGCTTCACCAACCTGCGCCTGCTGGGTTATTTGAATCAAATCAATTTCATCAGTTTCAACTTAGACGTGAATTTCATTGACCTCAATTTGGAATCCATCTTTCACAACAAGAATCAGAATCCGCAGTTGGAAACCTTCAAGCAACTTATCCGCAAAATCAGGTTTGAAATTGAATCCACCGATGCAAAGCGCTTTTTATTCACCAGTACGCGCGAGCATGAAGGCAAAACCTTCGCGATGATTTCACTTGCTTATACGCTCAGTCTCAATAACAAAAAGGTGCTGCTGATTGACACCAACTTTAAAAACAATACGCTCACCAACATGCTTTCCGCAAAACCTTCACTGGAAAAGCATTTCAATCAAAGTTTGGTAAAAGAAGACATTATCACCAAGTCAAAGTTGAAGGGCATTGATGTGATTGGTTGCTACGAAGGAAATTATTCTCCATCGGAAGTATTCTCACAATCAAACTTTCACAATTTAGTGAACGACCTTTCGCAGCATTATGATTTCATCTTTATGGAAGGAGCAGCGCTGAATGAGTATTCTGACTCAAAGGAGCTTATCAGCATTGTAGAAAAAGTAATCAGCGTGTTCTCAACCAATTCCGTTATCAAAGACCAGGATAAGTCATCAATTGCTTATCTGCGCGGATTGGGCGACAAGTTCATGGGGGCTATTCTTAATAAGGTTGACATCAACAACCTGAACTGACGAACCACTTGAAATTTCCATTACGCTGAACTTTTCATTGGAATAAGAAACTGGGAAGTTTAAGTTTTTTATTTCAGCAGGAACGACTGCAAATATTTTCGAGTGCGCGGGGCTCATCTCAATCGCTACTTTTTCAAAATCAGATGGGGTAAGTTGTTGGAAAGCGTCTTTTAAAGACGTTGAATTCTTTTTCTTGTATCCTAAATTTTCCATCCTTCGCATCCATTCGTGTCCGAAAGAAGGATTGAAAATCATTTGTGTGCCGTCTTTCCACTCGCCATACAGCGTGCGCTCGGATTCAACGCGAAACCCTTCCATGTATGGCGGCACAATGAAGGCTGCATCCTGCGGAGTATTTTCCCGCGCCCACTGCTGCACGGAGAGCCACTCTTTATTCTGCGAGTTGCTGATGGAGAATTGCACTCTATTCAAGCTGCCTGCAATACCAAGCAACAAAAGCAGCATGATTTGCGCGGGTACTAAATATTTTTTCCAATCCGCAGTTGTTTTTTCAAGCAAAGCCCATGCTGCAATCGCAGAAATTACCAAAAGAGAGATGCCTGTAATTACCGGAATACTCTCATGCCAATATGGGGCAAGAATGAGCAGAGTAACAAACAATTTTTTCGCAATGCCGGAAGCGGTATTGGGCGCAGTGAAGAGGTAGTTGGCAAAATAGATGATGGCAAAAAAGAAAATGAATTTGAAGCTGCGGAACAACTGAAACTGAATGACAATCGAAACGGGAATGATTTCGGTGAAAATCGTTCCCACGACAAACATCAACAGCACAGTGGCAAATGCAATCAACACAATGCGGTGATAAGCAGCCTGCGGGCGGTATTTCCAGGTAATCAAAAAGCCGAGGATAAGAGCAATGCCTTGCAACACTTCTGCCACGCTCCATGTGGTGGGAAAAATGTGATGCGCAGAGCGCAAATGCAGCAACTCAAGCCATTCACTGCTCACGCTGATGAGGCTTAGATTGGGAGCTGGATTTTTAATTTTTAAAATCAATATCGGGGTGATTGCAAGTAAAATCAACCCGATGCCTGTAACGAATTGTCGCGCACCATTTTCTTTTAAAAGCCTGTAAGCAAAGCACATAATTAAAATAGCAAGCGCATAACATGCCGACAGCGGATGAAACACAAAGGCGATGCCGGCAAGCACGGCAGCGGTATTGTAGTGACTGCCGAAAAAAGCATAGAAGGAAAAAAGTAAGAGGGGAAGCGCAAAGGTGCGCTCCATCAGCATGTTTTCAATGGTGCGCTCCATGCCGAGCGTGGTGATAGAAAAAAGAAGAATCATTACTGACAGATAAGCGACCTCTCTTTTTTCAAACAATTTTAAAGCGATTAAAAACAAAGCCGCAAGAGTAGCATAAAGCGATAAAAAGTATAGAACAAAAAAGGTGACGGGAAGTGAAGCTTTCAGCGACTGAATCAGAAAGCCGCAGACCGGAAGGAAATAAGTATAGAAAAATTGCTTCTCCGCGATGAGATAATCATGATTGTAAATCTCAGGATTAATCAGGCTCTTTATAAAGGGAATCGTGATGCAGTGATTGTAAACTCCGTAGGTATATTGGTTAATGCCGATGATGGATGCTATTGTCAAAACAAGCAAAGCAAAGGCATCAATCGGTCGAATAATGGGCTTGAACATGAAGAGCAGGAATTGCGACCGTAAAATAGAAAGGGTTGGCTGGATTAACTACGAAAAAGATTAAAATAAAGAATACGTAGCGAGTTTTTGTCGTCACCTTATCAAATGGAAGAAGATTTGTGTAAAATTGTGCTTCACCATGATATTATTAGAAGCGCAAAACGTGCATAAATCCTACGGGACATTGAAAGTCCTGAAGGGAATTGATTTGAGCATCAAAGCAGGGGAAGTTGTCTCCATCGTTGGCTCATCTGGCGCGGGAAAAACAACACTTTTGCATATCCTCGGCACACTGGACGCATCGGATAGCGGCAAAGTAATACTTGACGGGAAAGATTTCACTGAATTGAAAGGAAAAGAGCTTGCCCGTTTCCGCAATCAAAAAATCGGGTTCGTGTTCCAATTTCACCATTTGCTTCCCGAATTCACCGCATTAGAAAATGTCCAGATTCCTTCATTAATTGGCGGTTTAAGTCAGAAAGAAGCAAAAGAGCGCGCTGTTAACCTCTTGAAAAAATTAGGTCTTGCCGAACGAATGAATCATAAACCGTCCGAGTTATCGGGAGGGGAACAACAGCGCGTAGCAGTGGCGCGGGCATTGGCAAATAATCCTGCAATTGTGCTTGCCGATGAGCCATCTGGCAACCTTGATTCAGACAATGCGCGCGAATTGCACAAATTGTTTTTCAAACTCCGCGAAGAATTCGGGCAAACATTCATCATCGTAACGCATAATGCGGAATTGGCGGATATGGCGGATAGAAAGCTGGTGATGAAGGATGGGAAGATGGTGAGTTGATTTGGTAATGTGCTGATTTGATAATTCGATAATGAATTGAACTCTGACATGAGTACCCCCGGTGTTATTTCGCACACTTCTCCGCAGGAAACCCTCCTGAAACACTGGGGCTATAAAAATTTTCGTCCGCTACAGCAGGAGATAATCCAATCAGTGTTGGAAGGCAATGACACGCTGGCGCTGCTTCCGACAGGCGGAGGCAAATCTGTTTGTTATCAGGTTCCTGCAATGATGCAAGAAGGGATGTGCATTGTGATTTCACCGCTTATCGCGCTGATGAAAGACCAGGTTACAAACCTGCGCAAGCGGGGCATTAAAGCAATTGCAATTTATGCGGGCATGACGCGCAGGGAAATTGATTTGCTGCTGAACAACTGCATGTATGGCGCATACAAATTTCTTTATCTCTCTCCAGAGCGGTTGGCTTCAGACATTGTGCGTATGCGCATCGGAAAAATGCCGGTAACGCTTCTTGCGGTGGATGAAGCGCATTGCATCTCGCAATGGGGCTATGATTTTCGTCCGCCTTATTTAAAAATTGCGGAGATACGACCATTGCTTCCAAAAGTTCCTGTGCTTGCATTGACCGCAACTGCAACGCACGATGTAAAAAAAGACATTTGTGAAAAGCTGGAATTCAAAAATGAAAAAGTTTTCCAAAGCAGTTTTGAGCGAAAGAATATTGCTTACGTTAATCGCTATGAAGAAAACAAACCGCATAAACTTGTTACGATTTTAGAGCGCATTAAAGGATGCGGAATCGTATATGTGCGGAACAGAAAGCAAACAAAAGAGGTTGCTGATTATTTAAAGAAAAACAAAATCTCTGCTGATTATTATCACGCGGGGCTTGACATGGCGCAGCGCAGTCTCAGGCAGGAACAATGGATTGCCGATGAAACGCGCGTGATGGTTTGCACCAACGCTTTCGGAATGGGCATTGACAAGCCTGATGTGCGTTGCGTAGTGCATCTTGATTTGCCGGAAAATATCGAAGCCTATTATCAGGAATCCGGCAGGGCGGGGCGAGACGGAAATAAATCGTTTGCCGTGTTGCTTTATAATCTTTCGGATAAAGCGGAAACAGAGAAACGCATCAAGAACAATTTCCCTTCGCTGAAAGAAGTACAAACTGTTTACACCGCGCTTGGAAATTTTTTTCAAGTTGCAACAGGCGCGGGCAAAGGCGAGAGTTATGAATTTGACATTCTTACGTTTTGCAAAAACTACAACCTTGAAAACCTGAAAACGCATAATGCGCTGCGGCTGCTTGAGCAGCAAGGAGTGATTGCGCTGAGCGATGCTGTGTTTACACCGCCAAGAATTAAAATCATCGTGAGCAAAGAGGAACTCGATAAGTTTCAAATCGCGAATAAAGACAGCGACCCGGTGGTGAAATTTTTATTGCGCACACACATCGGCTTGTTTGATGAGTTAGTAAACGTGAATGAGCGTGAAATTGCGAAGCGCCTGAAAAGGGAACGCGAAGATGTTGCAAAAACTTTGGAATTATTAGACAGGCTGAATCTTGCCATTTACGAAAAGCTCACTGACAAGCCGCAACTTACTTTTCTCGAAGCCCGTGAAGATGCGCGCTATCTCAAGTTAGATGAAGATTTCATCAAAAAGCGCAAACAAAACTTCGAGTCAAAGTTGCGGGCGATGCTTGCCTACACGTTGAACAAAACACGTTGCCGCAGTCAATACGTGCTTGATTATTTTGGAGAAACAGATAATTATCGTTGCGGGATATGTGATGTATGTTTGGAAAGAAATAAAATCAGCTTGTCGGATATTGAGTTGGAAGCAATTGAGCATGAAATCAAAAATCAACTTTCGCAGGGAAATAATAAGTTGGACGCATTAGTCAGAAGCATCCATACGCACAGCGAGCAGAAAGTAGTGGATACACTGCGCTGGATGTTGGACAACGGGCAATTAACGCAAACTGATACTCAATTTACCTGGAACGATTGAAAGCCATCATCTTCACTGTTACCAATGACATCACGCACGACCGCAGGATGCAGCGCATCTGTGAGTCGTTGTCGAAAAATGGATTTGACGTTACGCTTATTGGCAGAGAGTTAACAAATTCAAAACAACTAACACAGTTTTCATTTAAGACGATTCGTTTACGTTGTTTGTTCAACAAAGGAAAACTCTTTTATCTCGAATACAATTTCAGATTGTTCTGGAAATTGTTATTCATGTGCGCTGATGTTTACGCAGCAGTTGACTTGGATACTATCATTCCTTGTTTTAAGGTTGCATTTCTAAAAGGGAAGAAGAAAGTATTTGACGCGCATGAGTATTTCGAGGATGTTCCCGAAGTAGTGAATCGCCCGGTGACTAAAATGATTTGGAGTTGGGTAGGGAAAATGTTTGTTCCTCATGCTGACCTCGCGCTGACGGTGAGTGAAAGTCTTGCGGAACAATTTCATCAACTTTATGGAATCAGATTTGAAACGATTCGCAATGTCCCAAAGAAAACCACTGCGCCTGCCAACACCGGAAATTATTTGCTTTATCAAGGTGCGTTGAATGAGGGAAGAGGATTAGAACAACTCATTGAAGCGATGCAATCCATTGATATGCCGCTGAAGATTGCCGGAGAAGGCGACTTGTCAGATGCATTGCGACAGAAAGTAAACGCGCTTGGCTTGCAACAGAAGATTGAATTTCTTGGTTTTGTTTCTCCTGAAAAGTTAGACACGCTTACTGCAAACGCATGGCTCGGATTGAACCTGCTTGAAAACAAAGGATTGAGCTACTACTATTCGCTTGCGAATAAATTCTTCGATTATATCAATCATGGAGTTCCTTCGCTCAACATGGGGTTTCCTGAATACAAAAAAATCAACGCGCAGTTTGACGTGAGTTTACTTTTGAAAGACTTATCTGCCCAAGCCATCGTTGAAGCAGTTCATTCATTGAAAGAAAATCCTGCGTTGTATGAGCAGCTTAGAAAAAACTGCATTGAAGCAAGAGAAGAATTGAATTGGGAACGCGAAGAACAGAAGTTATTAAACTTGTATTTCCGCTTTGGATAAACACCTCCACATCATTTCTTTCAATGTTCCCTATCCTCCTGATTATGGCGGGGTGATTGATGTGTTTTACAAAATCAAAGCGCTGCACGATGCCGGAGTGCAAGTGCATCTGCACACGTTTCATTATGGCAGAGATGAATCGCCTGAGTTAGAAAAGATTTGCGCGTCAGTAAAATATTATCCCCGCGCAAAATTCTATCAGGCGATATACAGCAGTGTGCCCTACATAGTCGGCTCCCGCAAAAGCGATGATTTGCTTTCAAACCTTGTTGAAGATGAGCATCCGATTTTATTTGAAGGGTTGCACACTTGCATCTATCTGAATCATCCTTCCTTGAAAAACCGCATGAAGATTGTGCGGATGCACAACATTGAGTGGGATTATTACAACAGTCTTGGAAAGGCAGAGCGCAACTTCTTCCGCAAGTTCTATTTGCTTTCGGAATCGAAGAAGCTGCGGGAGTTTGAAGAAATTCTGCAACATGCCAATCTTATTCTTGCCATTTCTCCCAATGACACGGAATACCTTCAACAGAAATTCAGCAACGTGAAGGTGCAGTATGCTCGCGCCTTTCATCCATTTTCAATGGTAACTTCAAAAACAGGCAAAGGCAGCTATGCGCTCTATCACGGCAACCTGAGCGTTGCGGAAAATAATCAGGCTGCATTTTATCTCATCCACAAAGTGTTTGATGGAATTGATTTTCCATTGAAGATTGCCGGTAAGGAACCACTCAGCACGCTTGAAAAGGAAGCAAAGAAAAAAGAGGCTCGGTTTGAGCTCATTCCCAATCCATACAATGAAAAGATGCAGGTGATGATAGCGGATGCGCAACTCAATGTGCTGCCCACTTTTCAGCCTACGGGCATCAAATTGAAAATGCTGAATGCTTTATACAACGGGCGTTTCTGCGTGGTGAATTCGCAGATGGTACAAAACACGGGATTAGAGCCGCTGTGCATTCTTGCGGAGAATGCGGAAGAAATGAAGAAAACAATTCTTCAACTAATCAATGAAGATTTCACAAGTGAAATGATTCAACGCAGGGAGCAATTGCTTGCGGAGAAATTCTCAAACCACGCGAATGCGGTAAAGATGATAGAGTGGATTTTTAACTGAAATCATCAGGGGATGCCGGATCCGCCTTAGGCGGACCGGCATGTGATTAAAACACCGCCACCTTCCTGTTGAACGGCTGAACGCCATCGCCCGAAATACGCAGCAGATACACGCCCTTTGCGAATGCAGGCAAACTCAAAGTTTCTTTTGTTTTTCCTGAGAGGAATGTCTTTTCAAACAGAAAAACACTTCTTCCCGTGTTGTCAAAAATTTCGATGCTTCCTTTGAATGTTTCATTCGAAGACAAATCAACCGTGAGCATTTCGCCCGTTTGCAGTGGGTTGGGATAGATGCGCGTTTCGGCTACATCAAGCGCGGTGATGCTGGTGAAGAAAAATGATTTCGTAGTGCTGCATCCTTTACTGTCAGAAACTGTGATGGAATAATCGCCCGCGCCTGTCATGGTGATTTGCGGAACAGTAACTCCGTTTGACCAAGCATAATTAAAAGGAGGAGTGCCGCCATTTACCTCCGCATTCAGCACATAATTCGATTGAACAATCTGCGCATCCAATGTTTCAGGCTCCACCACATCAAATGAAATGACGAGCGAATCAGCGCCCGCTGCATCGGTGATGGTGAGGAAATAATTTCCTTCCGTAAGGTTCACGAGCGACTGCCCCGTGGTGCCGGTTGACCAATCATAAGAATAAGGTCCTGTGCCACCTGATGCGCCAATTGAAATGGAGCCATCCGTTTCGCCCGGGCAGGAGATATTCGACACAGAGAAGCTGGGCACAATCGCAGTAGCAGCGCGCGTCACGAAACTCGAATAAGCAGTATAGCTGCTGCAAGTATTGCCCTCATTAAAGGGGCGCACACGCCAGCGATAGTTATAGCCCGGCTCAAGGTTGGTGAGCATATAAGTAGTGTCTTGCAATACCAAATCAACATTGGAGAAGTTGCCGTTAAAGTAGCGCGTCACCTGCAAATTGTAATGCGTGGCTCCCGTTGTTTTTTTCCATTTCAACTGCGCGAAGTTTGCCGGCACGCCAAGCGTTCCGTTTGGAGGATAAATGCTTATCGTTTTGCCAACGCTGTCAATTATCGGTGCGGAATGATTCAACAAATCAGAACGCTCCGTCAATAGATACAAGCGCATCGCTTCAATCTGCTCAGGGCTGAATTTATCTTGACAGGCATCATTGGCATAAGACATATACAGGCTGCCATCAACGGCATAAGGAGTGCCCACGTAATCAACCTTGGTGTTGTTGTAAGGGCAGCCCCAGCGGTCAGAAATAAAATCGGCAGGCGTGTCGCAGAAATAGTCGCCCGCGTTGTTGCAGTTGGAGCCGTTCACGCGCTCATCATCAGATTCGGCAGGGTCGCTCACGTTGCGCCCTTCCCATCCGCTGAAGGTGTGGGGCAACGAAAAGTAATGTCCCAGCTCATGCGCCACAGTGCTGTTTGTGGGTCCGGCACACGATTTTGCAATCGCCATAAAATCTCTCCATCCTGAAAAATAGCCGCAGTTGCCAGCGGGGTCCTGCACGTAATAGATGTTTGCTACGTCTGCTGTTTTTGTTTGCGTGATAATGTTGCCCACGTTAAAACTCGTGTGCTCATACAAGGCGGTGTTGTTCACATAATTAATGTCGCCATAGATATAAAAATGAAAACCCACCTGCTCATATTGCTCATTGAGATGGCACAGCCCGTCAAGGATGCTTGATATTTTGTGATAGCCGCTGCCATCATTCGTCCCCACAAGATGTATTTTTAACGGAATATAATAGATGCCTTCATCCGCCTGCTTTGCTGCCGATGCGCCCGACTGTTTGTATTGCTTCAGCCAAGTGGTCATTTCTTCGGGCATCTGTGTGCCGCAATAACCGGACTGCTGACTGTAAGCCGAAAATACGAACACAATACTGCCAAACAGCAGAGAGAGATTTTTCATAACCAAATTGTTTTTCGAGTGAGTGTAACAAAGATAGGGCGAAATAGGTTTCGTTTATAGCTTGTTGGGGCTGGTGTGCAGAGGGTGGGGATAAGTCAATAGTCCACGGTCAACTGCCTCGTTATAAAATAGGTTTACACCAAAAGCTGTTTTCAAAAACACGCCTCACGCAGCAACTGCATTTGCACTAATCCTTTTTTTCGCGCATACTTAATATTGCGCCCGGGAATTGCCGCAGTGTCGGGGTGACTGTCAATGGCAAGCGTGAGGCTCGCCTCGCGCAGGATGTGCAGCATCGGGTAAGGCGAGCGGTTGGTATAGTTGGCAGCATCATCATCAGCCGCGCCTTCAAATAAATAGGCAGGATGAAAACTCGCCAGTTGATACACGCCCGCATTGCCTGATTTTTCCAACAGGCGTTCGCCATTTGCCAGCAAATGCAGGTAGGCGTGAAATGTTTTAAATGAAACAGGAAAAATCAGCAGCGTGGTTTCAATAGAAGCATCAGAATCCAACTGCCGAAAAGCATTGGTAAGAAAGTGGAGGCGCTTGTGATTTATTCCCGAACGCGCCACTGCATAATGCACCGTACCGCGCTTCATCTCCCGCGCGGCAAAGGGGCAAAAGTTATTGCCCACCACCACATCGGAAATCCACTTTTTCGTTTGCGCGATGATGATTGAGTTTGCAGGCATTTTTTTGATTGAATATAAAGGTAGCGGAAGTTTAGTTGAACATACTCTATACTCCACCCCCACACTCATCAAAATATCGCCCGCACCTGCGCCCTGCCGATATGCACGGGCTTTGCATCGCCCGTCTTTCTGCCTTCATAGCCGATGCTGAGTTGAATCGCTTTTGCAAGGCTGCGCTCAAACGAAGCATTCCACGTGTAGTTGTTGCCGTTTTTAAATCCTTGCAGCATCGCAAATTCAATTGCGGAGTTTTCGCTGCCCGTGTATGCAACCTGCACAAACGCAAACTTTGCGCTGAGCGAGCTTTTTGAAACTACATTGTAACGCGCTTCCAAACTCGCTTCGTTGCTCGTGGAGGTTTCACCGTTTTCAATAAAAATGTTTTTGCGCTTTGTAAAACTGTAAAGCCCCGTGAGGCGGAATTTCGTGCCGAAGAAATACGTCACTTGCGGCTCTATCTCGTTTGACTTAATCCGGTAATTGCGCTCCGTAAAAAATTGCGAGCTGTTCGATTTCTCTCCTGCAATGTAGGTGAGCAGAATGCTCACCGGCTGAAAAATCGTCCATCTTGCTCTGCCGATGTGGTCGCGCAGCGTCACGGTTTCATATCCGCTCACCTGGTTGCTTTTGCGCTGGTTATCCTGATAGGTATATTCAAAACTGTATTTCGCGCTTGACTTGTTAAAGAAAATACTGTTGCGCACAAGGCTTCCCAGTGAAACCAGCGATTGTTCACTTTCGCTAAACACAAACGGATTGAAGGGCGACCTTCCTTCCCCGCGAAACACTTTGCGGTTAATCTGCAACGATGTGATGGAGGAGAAGCGGGCTATGAATTCGCGTATGCCATTTTTATTATTCCATATTGCTCGCGGGTTCAGGCTTAGCGATTGGTTGTATTGTGTGCCATCCACCGCGTCAAATTGCGTGGTGGGATTCAGCACTCTAATATAATCACCGGGAAAACCGGGAGGCGCTATTTCAAATTCGTTTTGGTCTTTCACTCCGTTGCCGTTGTAATCTTCATTGTAAATAAAAATACCTTCACCGGGCTGCACTTTCAAATACGTGTATTCAATCCTCGGCTCTCGTCCCGCGCCTAATTCATAGAGGACATTTGTGTTCACCGCGCCTTTGGCAAGATTCAATCCGTATTCAATTCTTCCGAGATAATAATGTTCTATCTCCTTCGCCTGAATCGCAGAGTCAACGCTTTCAAACATGCGATACGTGAATTGCCAATTGAGCTTATGCGCTGTGTGTGTGAACCAGTTGCCATTCACATTCACCGTATTACTGTTGGTGATAAGCCGCATTTCATTCTCCCTCGGGAAAAATTCAAGTCTGCGGATGTATTCGAGCTTCATTTTGTTCACCGCTGAATCAGCGCTTGCGATATACACGCGCCAGTCATTATACACAAAACCGGTTGGCAGCAGCGTATCCGTTTGCGCTTCTCTTCGCTTGTTGATTTCCTGCTCGTAGCGGCTGCCTATTTTCCATCCTTTCAGTTTGTCAAAAGCCTTGGCAACTTCCACCATCGGCCAGATGTATTTTGTGTTTTCCGTTGTCGCCTCCGTGGTGAGAAAGCGCAAGTCAACATTTGCAGAATATCCCTTGCGTGAAAAAGTGGAGAAAGCGCGGTGCTGAAATCCCGTATAGTTATCTCCTGATATAAAAGAGGAGAACTGATAACCCGCGTTTCCAACTTGTTCTTTTGAAAAATTGAGCCGCGCATTTGCGATATGCTCATCGGCAACTTCTGTTTTCAAATAGTTCCAGTCGCGGTTGAATTCCACCGTTCGAAAGCGCTCCAACTCTTTGAAATTGTGGTTCACAAATTCATAGTTGGCATCTGCCGTAAACTTTTGCTTTTTGCTTTCAGCGCCAATCCTGAAATTCCGTTGATAGGCAGTTTTTAATCCCGCGCCCGCATTATCGCCATCATCAAGCCGCGAAAAATTATTCAGGTCGCTGTTGCTTACTGCGCCTTCAATCGTGAAGAAATCATTTACGGTAGGTTTCAAATCCATTGCAGCGGTAACCATCTGCAATCTTTTCGGAGTAACAAGCACGCGAAACGGAATGAAAGAACCCTGCCGCGTTCCGTTCACGCGGGGGATATAACGAAACACTCTTCCATTCACATTCGATGAGGATTGCACATAATCGCCTTGCCGCTGCCCCACAAACGTGAAGTTCACGCGATACTCCGCGCTGTCAGGGTCGGTGGAATAAACAAACACGGTGTCCACTTCGGGCGTGAGCGAATCGCCATCAATCAGCGCATAAAGAATTCTGTCCACATCAAATTCTTCCAATTCAAACCCCGGATAGAGAATACCGATGGGATTATCTCCGGCAGTTTCCATTGCGCCTTTTTGCTGTGCAGTGAAGTCGGCATCAACGGGTTGGTTCTTGCTGTCTTGCTCGGTGTAAGCATTCACCCTGAATTTCACTTTCTCGCGCTCATAGCCCGCGTTAGCTACCGCAGTTGTTCTGAAATAATTCCTGTCGGAATATTCAAACTCAACGGTGATGCGCAAATCGCGCGTCACTAATAATTTGGGAGTGAAAATAATTTCACCCAAATTGTAATCAATCACATAATCATTCTCCGCGCCTCGTTGTATTTGTCTTCCGTTCACAAACACGCGCTCCGTTCCCGCAAGCACGATGATGAATGTTTCGCCATTAGCGCCAATCAATTTATAAGGACCCTGATTGCCTTCCGATACGGGAAGCGTGAAGCGATTGAATCTTCCCTTGGGCACTGCGATGCTTGCCTGCGCAATCACTTTTTCTTTTTCCGACAAGTTGAAACTGCCCGAATAACTCGCGCCTTGCAGGTTCCTGTAATATTTCATGAAATATCCTTCTGGGCTTTTGATGTCATAGTCGCCCACTATCAAGCGGTGCGGCTGCTTGGTGAGTTGGATATACACTCTGTCAAACTCCTGCAACTGCTGCGTGGTGCCATCCGGCTGAATGGGAATATTGTTATCGGTGAGCGCGGCAAGAATTTCAATATCCTCCGTGATGTTTCCTGCAATTTGCAAGTTGAAACTTGAATTCAAAACAACGTCCTGATTATTTCCAAAGGACAAGCCGCGCGCAAAACTTCCGTTATATTCTAACGAGCCGAAATCAATAGTCGCGGCAGAGGTGTTGGGCGGGATGTAAGAAAACGGATTGAGCAGATAATCTTCCAACTGTCCCGCGCCTGCCGGATTCTTTTTATAAACCACGCGCGCAAGGCTAAACGGAAACGTGCGATATACAACCGTTACACTATCACTCGCAGGACGACTCTTCCATACCAGAGAACTTTTCACCGCGTCAAACGTGTAGGCAGAAGTATCTATCAGCTTACTCCCTCCGTCACGCACCACCAGCGAGCCTTCCACGATACTAAGCGAATCAAGTTGCAGCGTATCTCCGCTCACAGGCACAGTTTTAAAACGCAGGCGCGATAGGTCTTGCGCGGTGGCGGCAGCACATAAAAGCAAGAGCAATAAAAACCCGTTCAGCCGAAGCAGTTTCACTGATAGATAGCTATGAAATAAAATTAACGGTGTTTGCAGAGAGTTCGTACACAGGCGAAACAGCGGGTGTAGTACAAAATTGCATCGGCTCGTGTGCGGTGGGCTTCTCCCCTTTTAGGGGAGACATAGAGGGGTAATTCCTATTTGATACCCCTATGTATTTCTCCCTAAAAGGGGAAAAGCCACGCTCGTTGCATTTTGTCTTACACCCAAAACAGGATGCGTTGCTTAAAAATGTTTTTCTGCAAGAAGATATTCTTTCACATAATCCCCCACCCCATCTTCCAGCGAGAAAAACTTTTCATCGTAGCCCGCTTGCTTCAACTTACTGATATTCGCCTCCGTGAAGTATTGATAGTTTGCGCGGATGTCAAGCGGCATATCAATGTATTCGATTGACAGTTTCTTACCGAGCGCGGTGAAGAGCGCATTTGCCAAATCATTAAAAGTTTGGGCTTTGCCTGTGCCTACATTATAGATGCCGGAGGCAGGTCGCTTTGTGAAAAAGAAATAACAGATGCGCAACACATCCTGCACATAAATGAAATCACGCAGTTGAGCGCCATCTTTATATTCTTGACGATGCGAGCGAAACAGCTTGATGCCGCCTGTTTCCTGCACTTGTTTGAACGCATGAAAAATCACTGATGCCATCCTTCCTTTGTGATATTCGTTTGATCCATACACGTTGAAAAACTTCATGCCTGCCCAAAAAGGAGGCGCGGAGTTTTGCTGTAACGCCCAATTGTCAAAATCGTTTTTTGATTTACCATATTCATTGAGCGGCTTCAGCCAGGGAATCGTTTCATGGCGGTCATCAAAGCCGTGTTCACCTGCGCCATACGTTGCTGCGGATGAGGCGTACAAAAGCGGAATTTGAAACTGTACGCATTGCTTCCACAACTCAATAGAATAATTAGTGTTGAGGCGCTGAAGAATTTTTCTGTTTGTTTCAGTGGTATCGGTTCGCGCTCCTAAATGAAAAATGAATTTAACAGTGCCGGAATATTTTTCGAGCCACTCGTGAAAGATTTCACGCTCCACCTGCTCGGCAATAGACTTGCCTTCTAAGTTTTGTTTCTTGGCGGGATTGCGGAATTTGTCAACGGCAACAATGTCGGTGATGCCTTGTTGATTGAGAAAACCTATCAGGTTGCTTGCGATAAATCCCGCTGCTCCGGTAACAACTATCATTCGATAAAAGAGAAATGAGTAAGTTGCAAACATAGGATAATCGCTCTCACTTGAATTGATATGAGCCGCACAAAATCATTTTCTTTCTCCTTCACGGCTGTTCTTCTCATTTTGTTTGTTGCAGAAATTCTTTGCGCAATTGCGTTGCGTTTTTCGGAAGGAAGCTGGATTTACACGCGTGGAAAAAATGAGAACTACGAATTGTTTGAGCCGCATCCTAGTTTAGTTGGCATTCCGAGAAAAAATATTTCCGTAACAATAAACAGTATTCACTACAAGCATAATTCTCAGGGCTTTCGCGGAGATGAACCTGAAGCGCAAAAAACAAAAAAGAGAATCGTGTGCGTTGGCGGCTCCACTACTTATTGTATTGGCGTGAACAACAACGAAACATGGGCTTACTATTTAGACAGTTTGCTGCAACCCGAATATGAAGTATTGAACCTCGGTATTCCGGGGCATACAACTGTTGAACATAAAAAACTGCTTCCCGATGCACTTGAAAAATACGCGCCTGATCTTGTAATTCTTCACTGCGGGTTAAATGATTTGCGCAACATGCACGTGCAAAACTTGGGAAATGATTATTCAGAATTTCATCAGCCTTCTCTTTACGCAAGTTTTGGTTTTTGCCTGCAAGACAGGCTGCCGCGCTCTGCTTTAGTGTATGTTGTGTTTCGTGTGTTGCAAAATATCAGCGTTATTCCAACCTGCGCATTCCGAAATGAAATGCCGGCAGGAACGCTTTCGGATGCTGTGGATGAGCGCGTGGTGAAAATTTACAAGCGCAATCTTGACACGCTGATTGCTCAATGCGCAGAGAATAACATTCCGGTTTATTTATTGCCACAGGTTTTATCGGAAGAAGTTGTTACGGACGAAAATTTGAAATGGTGGATTCACTATCTCTCGAAAAAAGGAATTTTCAACGCGCTGAATGCAATGAACAATGTATTAACTTCTCATTACAATATTAATAATGAAATTTTCGGTCCGCGTATTTGTTGGGAAACAGAGTTCCAAAAAAAGGATTTTTTCGATGCCAGTCATCTAAATGCTATTGGAAACTTGAAGATTGCTGAAATTGTGGCAATAAGTTTTAGCGGCAACGCTAGCGCAAGCGTCCCTTTTGTTCCTTCAAAACCTGAGTAGAAAAAAAATCACAATCACCCCAACCTTATTTCCCAGTTCATCAGCCTTGGAATATCTTTTTAGCAGCGCAAGACATTACAGCGGAAAGAAAAGACTGCTGAAAATCAAGTTGATGAAATAAACTTGAACAAGTAATGCCTGCCCATGAAGATGCAATCTTGCCGAAATATTCCCACGAGATGCAATCTCGCGGAAGTCAAGGAGATACATTCCGCTTGAAAATGAATACTATTTGTATTCACTCAACAAAATCCGCTCCCCGCACATTTCATATTCTTCCATGCGGTTTGAGCTGATGATGAGCAGGCGCTCGTTTAAATAATCGCGCACGAGTTGCCGATACCACAAGATGCCGGCTTCATCAAGATTGGTGGCGGGTTCATCAAGCAAGAGAACGGACGCATCGGTGAGCAGCGCGAGGCACAGCTTTACGCGCTGCTTCATGCCGGAGGAGTAATAACGGATTTCTTTTTGCGCATGTTGCTCCATGCCGAGCAATGCAATTATCTGCTGAACAGAAAGTTGTTGCACCGCTTTTTTAAAACTGAAATGAAATTGCAGTTGCTCCGCGAGGGTGAATTCTTCAATCAACTGCATGTAGGGCGCACAGAGCGTGATGTGGCGAAACACGTCTTCGGTTGCGATGGTTGTGTTGTCGTTTGAAAACTGCACGCTGCCTTCGGAAGGCGACTGGCTGCATGCAATTACTTGTAATAAGGTGCTTTTGCCGGAGCCGTTGGGACCGAGCAATGCGTAAGCATTTCCCGATGCAAAGCGATAGGTGAGTTTGCGGAAAACCCAATCGCGGTTGTAGCGCTTGCCTGCCGAATCAAGCGTGATTATCATTGGTGCGAAAGCCTTTCATAATGCCGCGCACGGATTCGCGGATGAAGTTGAGAATCTCATCGCGCTCATCGCTTGCAGCTACTTCCGCCTCGATGATGCGCAGCGCGTGCGTGACGTTTGAATTCTTTACAAACAAAACGCGATAGATGTCGAGGATGTGATTAATTTTTTCGGAAGTGTAGCCGCGCCTTCTCATGCCGATGGAGTTGACGCCCATATAGGAGAGCGGCTTGCGCGCGGCTTTCACATAGGGCGGCACATCTTTGCCCACCATGGAGCCTCCGGAGATGATTGCATGCGCACCGACCTTTACAAACTGGTGGATGCCCGACAAGCCGCCAATGATGGCAAAGTTGCCGATTTCAATATGCCCCGCGAGGTTCACGCCATTGGCGAGGATGCAATGCTTGCCGATAACGCAGTCATGCGCGATATGCACGTATGCCATCAGCAGCGTGTGATCCATAATCACGGTTTTGTTGCTGAGCTTGGTGCCACGGTTGATGGTAACGAACTCGCGGATGGTTACGTTGTTGCCGATTTCAACCGTTGTTTCTTCACCTGCGAATTTTAAATCCTGCGGGATGGCAGCGATAACAGCGCCTGGGAATATCTTGCAGTTCTTGCCGATGCGCGCACCTTCCATAATCGTCACGTTGGGACCAATCCACGTTCCCTCGCCTATCACCACGTTTTTATTGATGGTGACGAACGGCTCAATCACTACGTTCTGCGCGATTTTCGCCTGCGGGTGGATGTAGGAAAGGGGTTGGTTCATCTTAATGGATGATTGTTGATGGAAGATGGACTTGGTTCATCAAATGAATTCGTATGTGGTCAATATTAAATCTTCCATCATCCATCTAAAATCTTCCATCCTTATTTTCCTTCTTTGCGATAAATCTTTGCTACGAGCACCGCTTCTGATACGATTTTATTTCCGACATACGCAGTGCCTTTCATTTCACAAATACCTCTTCGAATTGGGCTGAGTAATTCCAATTTTAATATCAACGTGTCGCCCGGCACTACCACGTTCTTGAACTTGGCTTTGTCAATCATAATGAGATACGTATCGTAATTCTCGGGGTCTTTCACAGTGTTCAGCACGAGAATGCCGCCTGTTTGCGCGAGGGCTTCTAATTGCAATACGGCAGGCATCACGGGGTTTTCGGGAAAATGCCCGGGGAAAAACGGCTCGTTGAAGGTGACGTTTTTAATCCCCACCACTTCATTTTCAGTAAGGTGGATGATTTTGTCAACCAGCAGAAATGGATAGTTATGCGGCAGGCTCTTGGCGATTTTCTTAATATCCATCACCGGCTCCTTGTTCGGGTCGTACAGCGGTATCTCTTCCTTTATTTTATTCTGCTTAATGTGGTTCTTAATCTTTTTCGCAAACTCAATATTTGATGCATGTCCGGGGCGCGTTGCGGTAATCTTCGCCTTAATCGGTCTGCCGATGAGCGCGAGGTCGCCAATCACATCGAGCAGCTTGTGACGAGCAGGCTCATTGTGATGATGTAGCTCCACATTATTTAAAATGCCTTCGCTCTTCACTTCAACTTTCGGCTTGTTGAAGAGCTTTGCAAGTTTGTCGAGTTCCTTTTCAGTAACCACTTTGTCAACCACCACAATTGCGTTGCTCAAATCACCCCCTTTAATCAGGTTGTTATCAAGCAGCATTTCCAACTCATGCAAAAAGCAAAACGTGCGTGAAGAAGCGAACTCTGTCTTGAACTCGTCAATGTGTTCAAGCGAGGCAAGCTGGCTGCCGAGCACGGGCGAGTTATAATCAATCATCACCGTCACTTTATATTCATCGCTCGGGGTGGCAATCATATCCACCTTCTTGTCCTCATCAGTGAACTGTATCGTTTCCTTTAATTCATAATAATTGCGCTCCGCGTCCTGCTCCTCGATGCCTGTTTCCATTAGCGCTTCCATAAAATACTTTGAGCTGCCATCCATGATGGGCACTTCCTGGTTGTCGAGTTCAATCAGCACGTTGTCAATGCCCAAGCCCACGAGCGCAGCAAGCGCATGTTCAATGGTGCTTACGCGCACTCCGTTCTGCTCAATCGTTGTGCCTCTTGAAACATCCACCACCAAATCCGCATCGGCATTAATCACAGGCTCGCCTTTCATATCCACCCGCTTGAACTTGAACCCATGATTCACAGGCGCTGGCTTAAACGTGAGCATCACATTCGCCCCCGTATGTAATCCGATGCCGGAGACCGTAACGGGCTTCTTTATTGTTCTTTGGTATTCAATCATGCGCGATGAGTTTGGAGTTTGAAGTTTGGAGTTTAAAGTTGGATGACAGAAACTTCATCACTAAACTTCAAACTGTTTTAGTTTTTTCTCCAATTCAAAAACCCTATTTTCGAGGTTGGGCAAATTTCGGTAAATAACGTGAACTTTCAGACTTTGCTTGTGGTCCATCATCGGAATTCCCTGCCATGTTTTGAAGGGTTCATCCACGCTTTTCGTTACACCGCTTTTTGCTCCGATACGTGTGCCGTCAGCGATTTTCAAATGACCTACAAAACCCACTTGTCCGGCAACAAGACAATTCCTTCCAATCTTTGTGCTGCCTGAAATGCCGGTCTGCGCAGCGATAGCGGTGTTTTCGCCAATCTCTACGTTGTGTCCAACCTGAATCAGGTTATCCAACTTCACGCCATTGCGGATAATCGTTGAACCCATTGTGGCTCTGTCAATCGTTGTGTTGGCGCCAATCTCAACATTATCTTCAATCACTACATTTCCTGTTTGCGGAATTTTATCAAATGTGCCGTCTATCTTCGGCACAAAACCAAAACCATCGCTGCCAATCACTGCACCGGATTGGATGATGCAATTTTTGCCCACCGTGCAGTGATGATTGATTTTCACGCCTGCGGAAACAATCGTGTCATCGCCCACTTGCACATTGTCACCCAAAATTGTTCCCGGAAAAATTCTCACATTGTTTCCCAGCACGACATTCTCACCCACATAGCTGAACGCTCCGATGTAGATGTTCTTTCCAAGCTTCGCAGTCATACTTACGTAAGCGGGTTGTTCGATGCCGGTTTTGTCGGATGGCTTTTGTAAAAACAGATTCAGGATTTTGGTGAACGCATCATAAGGGTCATACACACGAATGAAAGCGCTTTTCGCTCCTTCCGGTTTTTGAAAATCATTACTTACAATGAGCGCGCCCGCGTTTGTCGTTTTCGCAAAATGCTCATACTTAGGATTGGCAATGAAGCTGATGTTGTTGGATAAAGCTTCTTCAATTTTCGCAGGACTTTCGATAACAATGCTGTCGCTGCCTTCTAGCTTGCCATTGAGAAGTGTCGCGATTGATTGGGTGGTGAATTGCATCTGAGAAGTTTAAAGTTTAAAGTTTGAAGTTTAAAGTCGGAATCCGGCAATTCAGTTATTACTTAGGACAATCTCCTTCGGATAGCACAGAAAATATTTTTTCACCGGCTCTGAAAGCACGGAGATGTTCAACTGGTCTGATGCCTTCGCAATGTCTTTCAAACTTCCGTCTTTATAGAGAATGTTGATGTTTCCCTTTTCAGGATTATAGGCGCTGTTGCTCGTGCTTGAAGTAAATACGAAGTAGCTGACTTCATTCATGGTTTGCAATCCGTATTGTTTTTTCACTTCTTTTTTAATGCGCTCAATCCTGCTTTCTGAAAATGGTTCGTTCTTGATTTCAATTTTCAACAGTTTTCTGTCCAACAGTTTCTCACAGAGTAAAGACAGGATTTTGTCTTCATGCGTTGTCCAGTTTTTCACGGCAGCCATCATGTCCACATCATCAAGACGGGCAAAGTTTTCAAGCGGTTCCTCGCTTTCAAGAAACATTTTTTTCGTGACAGTATTTTTCAGAAAATATTCCAACGGCTTGCTCGCTTCCACGGGCACTTTGTTATCGGATAATTCTTTTGCGCGTTTTAAAATTTTCACCAGCAGGTTTTCAGCAACCAAAACGGTTTTGTGCAAATACACTTGCCAATACATCAGCCTGCGGGCAACAAGAAATTTTTCGATGGAATAAATGCCTTTTTCTTCGACAACGATTTGGTCGTTTTTTATTTCAAGCATCTTAATGATGCGGTCGTGACTAATCACGCCTTCCTGCACACCGGTGAAAAAACTGTCGCGCTTCAGGTAATCCATCCTGTCCACATCAAGCTGGCTGGAAATCAATTGATGCAGAAACTTCTTTTTATACCTGCCTTCAAAAATTTCAATCGCTAAAGAAAGCCTGCCTTTATAAATCTTGTTCAACTTCGACATGAACATTTCTGAAAGAAACTCATGCGACACACCGGGAATTAAACAGTTTTCCAGCGTGTGTGAAAATGGACCATGACCGATGTCGTGCAATAAAATACCCACGCTTGCAGCTTCAGCTTCTTTGCCGGAAATTTTGTGTCCTTTTGAGCGTAGCGTATCCAACGCCATCCCCATCAGGTACATCGCTCCCAGCGCATGATGAAAACGTGTGTGATGCGCGCCCGGATACACATAGTTGGAAAGCCCAAGTTGGTTGATTCTGCGCAGGCGTTGAAAATACGGATGCTCAACAAGGTCAAAAATCAACTCAAAAGGTATCGAGATGAAACCGTAAACCGGGTCGTTGAAAATCTTGTGTTTGTTGATGAAAGGCAGAGGGTTACGCTTTGCGGCTAAATTAATTGAAACAGGAGCATTTTCGTAGCTTTGAAAAAAAACGTGATACTTGAAAAAATTTCAAACAATAAGTTAATTGGAAATGGCGACTAACCCTTTCAAATACGAAATCATTATTTACTGGAGCAAAGAGGACAAAGCATTTATTGCGGAAGTTCCTGAATTGCCAGGGTGCATGTCTGATGGGAAAACCTACGGAGAAGCCTTGCAGAATGTTGAAGTGATTATTTCGGAATGGATTGAAACAGCAAAATCTTTAGGACGTGAAATTCCGCAGCCAAAGGGGCGCTTAAAGTATGCGTGAGTTAAAAAGAACCTTTTAAAAACATGACCAACATTCACATACTCTGGGCTGACGATGAGATTGACCTGCTGAAGCCGCAGATATTGTTCCTTGAGCAGAAGGGATATAAAGTAACTCCTGTCACAAACGGACAAGATGCAGTTGAGCATTGCCGCAAAAACAGTATTGACATTGTTTTTATGGATGAGTCAATGCCCGGGCTTTCCGGATTAGAAGCGCTCGCGCAAATAAAAACCATCAACGCAAACCTGCCGGTGGTGATGATTACGAAGAACGAAGAAGAAAACCTGATGGAAGAGGCAATCGGCTCGCAGATTGCGGATTACCTCATTAAACCCGTGAAGTCCAACCAGATTTTACTCACGCTAAAAAAAATCATTGATAATAAGAAGCTGGTGAGCGAGAAAACCACCTCTGACTATCAGCGCGAATTCCAACAGATTTTCTCCACAATTCAAAGCACGGAGAATCATAAAGACTGGGCAGAACTCTATAAGAAACTCGTGTATTGGGAACTGGCGTTGAATAAATCCGAGAGCGGCATGCGCGAGGTGCTCACGATGCAGAAGCACGAAGCGAATGTGGAGTTCAACAAGTTCATTACTAAAAACTATCTCAAGTGGCTGGATGGCGAGGGATCGCAAGTGCCCGTGCTCTCGCACACGCTGATGGAGAAGAAAGTTTTTCCCTACATCAAAAAGGAAGTGCCTACTTTCTTGGTGTTGATTGATAACCTCCGCTACGACCAATGGAAAACAATTCAGCCGCTCATAGCGCAGAATTTCCGGATGGAGGAAGATGATACTTATTACAGCATTCTACCTACCGCAACACAATACTGCCGCAACGCGATTTTCTCCGGTTTGCTTCCATCAGAAATACAAGAAGAGTATCCGCAAAACTGGAAGAATGATGATGACGAAACCGGAAAGAACATGTTTGAAGACCTGTTTTTTAAAGATCAGTTAAAGCGCGGCTTCCGTGATGAGGTGAAATCGGAGTATATCAAAATCACGAACCATCATGATGGAAAAATCTTAGAGCAAAACATCCTGAACCACCTGCATAATAATATCACCGTTATCGTTTACAACTTCATTGACATGCTCTCCCATGCGCGCACAGAGATGGAAGTGCTGAAAGAACTTGCCAGCGATGAAGCAGCCTATCGTTCACTCACGCTGTCATGGTTTGAGCATTCACCGTTGCACAACGCATTGAAGAAACTTGCTGAAAAAGAGGTGCGCATCATCTTCACCACCGACCATGGCTCCATCCGCGTGAACACTCCAAGCAAGTGCATTGCCGACAGAACAACTACCAGGAACATCCGCTACAAAACAGGCAAAAACCTGAATTTTGAACCGAAAGATGTGTTTGAAGTCAAGAATCCGCACGATGCTTTTTTACCCAAACAGTTTGTAAGTTCCAACTACATTTTTGCGAAGGAAGACAAGTTTTTTGTCTATCCGAACAACTACAATCATTTTGTGAATTTTTTCCGCAACACATTTCAACATGGCGGCATTTCGCTGGAAGAAGTGATTATTCCGTTTGCGGTCTATACTTCAAAATGACTATATTTATTAACTTTATCCATCTTCTAATCGTATGGATGATTATTCAGTAGGTAATAAGTGGTATGAAAGGGGTTGGTTCATGACGCTTATGGCACTATCTTGTTCCCCCAGTTGCTTTGCTTGTCATAGCTTTCTCAAAACAAAAATTAAATCCATTCTACAAAGTAGCCTCTACTATTATTTTGATTGTTTTCATTGGATGGTTGACGTATATGCTCTTGTCAAAGTAATTCACTGTTATTTTCATAATGACTGTTCTTCTCAAAAAAATCATGACTGACCTGACCCGCCTCACCAAAGAAGATCAAGACTCGCTTGCCACACTCATCCGCGAAGAGTTACAATGGAAAACCACTCAAAGAAAAAGCAAGCCGTCTCTTGCGAAACTCGCCCGTGAAGCCCGCACGGAACATCTGGAAAAAGAAGCGAAAGAGAAACAACAGTGACGCTACATATCCCTGAACTTGAAAATGTGGATAAGGCTGCAAAGGATTTTCTGCACCTTTGTGAAAACCATTTTTTTTTCGCATTTTACGGTACGCTTGGAGCAGGCAAAACGACTTTCATTAAGGCGCTGTGCAAAGAACTCGGAAGTAAGGATGCCGCAACCAGCCCAACCTTTTCCATCGTGAACGAATATCACACACACCCGCAGCCCTCAGGCAAGTCTTTCAAAATCTATCACATTGATTTTTACCGGTTGAAAAATTTTGACGAAGCGCTGAACATCGGAGTGGAAGAATATTTGAACGCGCCCGATGCTTATTGCTTTGTGGAGTGGCCCGAAATCGCAGAGGCTATTTTCCCTGAAAACGCAGTGCGTGTGCGCATTGAAAAGCAGGATGACAATTCAAGAACTCTGAAAATTGAACTCTAATCTCAATAAACGAAGTTTAAATCTTGCGAACAGAAAACTATAAACCGTAAACTGAAAACAACTTCAAACCTCAAACTCCAAATTAAGAAATGGCAATCGAAAAACCCGTATCATCTTCCTTCTCCGGCTATGAAATAGCGTTTGGGCTCGCTACGCAGGAATCGCCCGCGCAACTCAAAAGCAAAAACAGCAAGCTCTTTATCGGCATCCCGAAAGAAAAATTTTTTCAGGAGCAGCGCATCGCGCTCACACCCGAATCGGTAAGCATCCTTGTTGCCAACGGGCATCGCGTGGTGATTGAGTCAAAAGCAGGCGAGGGTGCGCATTTCAAAGACCGCGACTTTTCAGAGGCGGGAGCGGAAATTGTGTTTGATGCAGCGAAAGTGTTTGACGCTGAAATTATTCTCAAAGTCGCCCCATTATCGGAAGATGAAATCTCGCTGCTGAAGATGCACCAGATTCTTCTTTCGCCCATTCATCTGCCAACAATAAAAGATGATTACATTCTGAAACTGATGAGCAAGCGCATCACCGCGCTCGCCATTGAGTATATGAAAGATGAAGGCGGCTCATTCCCTTTCGTGCGCTCAATGAGTGAAATTGCCGGAAGCCTCGTCATTACCCTTGCCGCTGAATATCTCACCAATGCAAGCCACGGGCAGGGAATCATTCTTGGCGGGATTTCGGGCGTACCACCCGCTAAGGTTGTGATTCTTGGCGCAGGCGTGGTGGGTGAGTTTGCAACGCGCACCGCGCTTGGTATGGGCGCAGAGGTAAAAGTGTTTGACAATAATATCTACAAGCTCATGCGCCTGCAAAACAACATTGGCAGGCGCATTTTCACTTCGAGCATTTATCCCGATGTACTGCTGCGCGAAATCAGCACGGCTGATGTGGTGGTGGGCGCCATCCATTCGGAGTCGGGCAGAACACCCATCATCGTCACCGAAGAGATGGTGTCGCAGATGAAGAAGGGCGCGGTGATTCTCGATGTGAGCATTGACCAGGGCGGTGTGTTTGAAACTTCCGAAATCACCACGCACGAAAACCCCACGTTTAAAAAGTATGATGTGCTGCACTATTGCGTTCCCAACATGTCCTCGCGCGTTTCAAAGGTTGCTTCGTATGCCATCAGCAACATTCTCTATTCACGCTTATTGAAATCTGCCGAATACGGAGGCTTTGAAAAATTTCTGCGCTATGATACCGGCTCGCGGCATGGCGTTTACATCTATCACGGCAGCCTCACGAACAGATACCTGAGCGAGCGCTTCGGGCTCAAGTACACCGACATCGAGTTGCTGTTTGCGGCAAACTTTTGAGTGTTGGGTGTTGAGGGTGGAGTGTTGAGTAGAGAAAATGTGGCGCGTACTGATTTCATTTGTTTAGCGTGTCGTACTGGTAGCGAACTCGTCAGGAGGGTAGTGAAATCAAATGAGATAAAGGCTTGATTGTCGAAATTCAAGGATTATTTAAGGGGATTTTCCCAATAAATAAAGTCCAGGAAATTTGTAATTGAATTTAAAAAATTCAGAAGTAATTTTTGGTTATTAATTTCAAACTCAATAAAAGCACCCTTATCATTTATAACTAAATATTCAATCGATTTTATTGCTTCAATTAGCTTTTTATTATTCTTATCTTTCTCAATAATGTTTGTGGGACTATGAACAATTCTATTCCTTAGTTTATTGTAGTTGGTTATTCTAACCCATTCAGAATTGATTTTTTCTAAGTCAATTTCTAAAACCTTCTTCAAATAGTTACAGTACTTAAATATTCCATCACCACTTAAGTCGTTAATCTTTATTGATTTATTTTTCTCAGCTACTTTACAGATTTGATAAAGTTTTCGTTCTAAAAACGAGTAAAGAGAAATAAACAAAGAATTAGAGTAAAGATTTAGAGTGTAGATCCTTATTTCCTGCTCTGCAAAGTCCCAGCCATTCCGATATTCAATCTCAAACTCCGATGATTCTTTCAAAATTTCATGAAATTCTTCAATCTTTTGTTTCAATTCTGAGTCAATAGTTTGCTTAGTAATCTTAATATACTCTTTAAAAGAAAAGACATGAAATTCTACATCTTCAAAATATCTAAACTCATTACTGTCAAAAATACTTTTAGGTCTATTCAGTCCCATAACATCTCATGTCTTGCCCCCAAAATACATCCCTTTCTCCACCCATCCAAACACCCCGCTTTTCAGATACGGCAGGCAGGGATTTCATTTTACCCGGATGTTCTAATTTTACCCGCATGTTTTCCAAACGCCACATACTGATTCTTGTCCTGCTGCTTTTTGTTTTGCTGCCTGATATGTCGTTTGCGCAATGTCCCATGTGCAAAGCCTCCGTGGAATCATCCATGAAAGAAGGAAGTACCGTTGCACTGGGATTAAACAAAGGCATTCTCTATTTGCTCTCAATGCCTTACCTCATCTTTTGTGTATTGTTTCTGCTTTGGTATCGCAACTGGAAAAAAGTCCAAAAATTGGGAATTACGAATTCCTAATTCTCAATTCCTAATTTCTAATTCGTAATCCGAATTCCTGCTCAACACTCCACCCTCAACACCCCACACCCATCACTCAAATGTCTCCCAACATCGGGCGCAAAACCACCTCCTCCACCACTGAGCGGTCGGAAAGATTGTAGATATTATAAATGAGGTCGGCTAAGTCTTTCACATCCATAAAGCGTTTTTCGGGCAAGCCCGATGAAGCCCACGAAGAAGTGTAAGTAGCTCCGGGGAAAAGCGAAGTAACCTGAATATTGTGCGGCTTCAACTCCTCGCGCAACGCGCGCGACAAGCCAAGCAGCGCATGTTTCGACACGGAGTAGCAGCCACCGCTTGGATATGCCTTGAGACTTGCAACTGAACACATATTGAAAATATGTCCGTCTTTGTGCGGAGTCATCAGTGGCAGCACTTCATTGGAGAAATAATACGCGCTGAAGAAATTCACGTCCATCAGTTCTTCCATCACGCCATCATCATCGGTGACATTGCCGGGCTGAAAAGCGCCCGCGTTGTTCACGAGCACATCAAGCCGCTTCCAACTTTTCTTCACCTTGCGCACAAAACTGGTTATTTGCTTGCGATCGGAAACATCGCAGGATTGCGCGATAACTTTCGTTTTGTATTTATCGTTGAGGTATTGTTCAAACTGGGCAACTTCCTTTGCATTGCGCGCACAGATGGCAAGCTCAAAGCCTTTCTCGGCAAATTTTTCGGCAATCGCGCGACCGATGCCTTTTGTCGCGCCTGTAATCAGAATCGTCATAGTTTCAGAATTTAAATCAGTCGGTTTTCACACTTATCCGCACCGGACAAGTGACTGAAAATTAAAGTATTTTTGACGGTCGCTAAAAATCCATGAATTTTTTCTTTCACCTTGGGCGCTATGTGCTGATGCTGAAGCATTGCTTCATTAAGCCGGAGAAGTTTTACATGTATTGGAAAGAACTTTTCCGGCAGATGGTAAACATCGGAGTCGGCTCGTTGGGTATTATCTCTGTGATTTCGCTCTTCATCGGTGGCGTAACTGCCGTGCAGTTTGCCTATCAGTTGCAAGACACCTTCGTGCCCATGTGGTGGATAGGCATTATCGTGCGCGACTCCATGATTCTGGAACTTGCGCCCACAGTAACCGCCCTTTTGATGGCGGGAAAAGTAGGTTCCAACATTTCATCAGAACTGGGCAGCATGCGCATCTCCGAACAGATTGACGCGCTTGACATTATGGGCGTAAGCACCACCGGCTATTTAGTGGGACCGAAAGTAATGGCGTCTATGCTTGTGTTTCCGCTGCTGGTGATTTTCTCTGTTTTCTTCGGCATTTATGGAGGCATGTTTGCGGGCATGTCCACCAACGTGGTTTCGCCTGATGAATATGTGCGCGGCTTGCAGGATGGCTTAGTGCCTTTCAACGTGCGGGTGATGCTGATGAAATCCGTGACGTTTGCCTTTATTATCAGTTCCATCTCTTGTTATCAGGGCTTCTTTGTAACGGGTGGCGCACTCGACATTGGCAAAGCGAGCACACGCGCTGTTGTGTTCAGTTGCATTACGGTGATTATTGCAAACTTCTTTATCGCTGCATTGGTGCTATGATTGAAGTGAAGCACATCTTTAAATCATTTGGCGACCAGCAGGTGCTGAAGGATGTCTCCGTAGTGTTTGAGCCGGGAAAAACAAACCTTGTGATCGGCAGAAGCGGTTCAGGGAAAACAGTTTTTATCCGCTGTATGGTTGGCTTGGTTGAACCGGATAAAGGCGAAATACTGTATGACGGCAGGGATTTCGTGACAATGGATAGAAAGCAGAAGAAGGAAATCCGCATGGAAATCGGGATGCTCTTCCAGGCTAATGCGTTATTCGATTCGATGACCGTGGAGGAGAATGTGCGCTTCCCGCTTGATATGTTTTCATCGCTCACGCTGAAAGAGAAAAAGAAAAAAGTAGATGAAGTATTGCAGCAAGTCAGTCTTGTTGGCGCGCATAAAAAATATCCCGCTGAAATCAGCGGAGGCATGAAAAAGCGCGTGGGAATTGCCCGCGCTATTGTACTGGGACCGAAATATCTTTTTTGCGATGAACCCAACTCCGGTCTTGACCCTAAAACAGCCATCATCATTGACGATTTAATAAAACAAATCACCACCGAACTGAACATCACTACCATTGTGAACACGCACGATATGAACTCGGTGATGGGCATTGGCGACAAAGTTGTTTTTCTGCATGAAGGAAAGAAACACTGGGAAGGCAGCAGCGCTGAAATTCTCACTACGAACAATGAAGAGTTGAACAATTTTATTTTTGCTTCGAAATTCCTGAAAGAGCTAAAGAAAAGCAGCGCATAAACCAAAGAATTAGGAATTAGGAATTGTTATGAAAGAGAATGTCCTACTGGATAAAAGCTATTCCTTTTTCTTACGAATTGTCAATCTTTATAAATACCTTGCACAATCAAAGAAAGCGTTTATTCTTTCAAAGCAATTAGTGAGAAGCGGAACTTCGATAGGAGCAAACATCGAGGAAGCGATTGGCGGTCAGAGCCGAAAAGATTTTTATGCTAAAATCAATGTTGCCTATAAAGAAGCTCGCGAAACACATTATTGGCTACGGATATTTAGAGACACGAATTATATCACCCAAAAACAAGCATCTTCGATACTGGAAGATTGTGATGAACTTTTAAAAATCATCGGTTCTATCATCCGAACTATCAAATCAAAAATTCCTAATTCCTAATTTTAAATTCCTAATTGATATGAGCGTATTAGTAAACAAAAATTCCAAAGTCCTCGTGCAGGGCTACACGGGCAAAGAAGGCACGTATCACGCAACACAAATGATTGAATACGGCACGAATATCGTTGGCGGTGTTACTCCCGGCAAGGGAGGCACTTCGCATCTTGACCGCCCCGTGTTTGACACGGTGGAAAAAGCCGTGAAAGCAACAGGCTGCGATGTATCCATCATCTTCGTTCCGCCTCCTTATGCTGCGGATGCGATTCTTGAAGCTGCGGACGCGGGAATCAAAATAATTGTCTGCATCACCGAAGGAATTCCCGTGCAGGATATGGTGCAGGTAAAAAATCATATCACTGGAAAAGGCATCACATTGATTGGTCCGAATTGCCCCGGCTTAATTACTCCCGGAGAAGCAAAAGTGGGCATCATGCCAGGCTTCATTCACCGCCCGGGAACTGTGGGAATTGTTTCCCGCTCAGGCACACTCACCTACGAAGCAGTTGACCAGGTGACCAAAGCAGGACTCGGACAATCCACCTGCATCGGCATCGGTGGCGACCCCGTGATTGGAACAACAACATTGCAAGCGGTGAAACTCTTGATGGCTGACCCCGGCACCGAAGGCATTATCATGATTGGTGAAATCGGTGGCGGCATGGAAACAGAAGCTGCGCGTTGGATAAAAGAGAATGCTACAAAACCTGTTGTCGGCTTTATTGCCGGAAGAACCGCTCCTCCAGGAAGAAGGATGGGACATGCAGGCGCAATCATCGGTGGAGCTGAAGATACTGCAGCAGCGAAAATGAAAATCATGAGCGAGTGCGGCATTCATGTAGTGGAATCACCGGCAGACATAGGAGCTACGATGGCGAAGGCTTTGAAGAAAGTAGCGGCTTAATAATTTGCAATAATTACATACCAACTAAAACCTTCTGATAAATTATTTTTTATGAAAAAGCTATTGACTTTCGTTGCTCTGTTCTTCTTTGTTTCCACGCTACATGCTACAATTCATTACTTCGAGGTAAACGACAACGTGGGAAGTTTCCCCCTTTATTACGATGTGGATTTAGATGGTGATAATGATTTCTTCTTTACAGTATCTGACTTCGGCTCTTCCACAGGAAGCTTTAAGTTTCATGTGAACAGTTCCAACTCAACCAGCTTTCACGCAGCCGAAGGAGCAAACGATACACTGCCGAAAGCCTACAACAACGGAGCGTCTTTAGGAACCCATAACTGGCGTAATACGAAAGGACTTCTTTATTCCCCGACAACCGGCTATTTTAATTCAAATAAGTATTTAATGGTAAAATTCAGTGACGGCACCAACACGTATCATGGATGGTTTCTTGTCGGGGGCGGATTTCAGGCATACGTAATTTCCTATGCCTACAGTGATGTGCCGAATGAAATTATTACGGCAGGAGAAACCGACCCCACCGGCATCCCGGAACTGTTTCCTGCTTTTTTTGATTTGGAAACTATCAACCAACATCACATTGCTTTCAAGAATTGTTCTGAATATGACAGAGTATTCATCAATTCCTTAGATGGTAAATTAATAGCTGAAATAGAAAACCCGATAGCTGCGCAGAAGTATACAGTTGAGGGAAGTTCCAATATACTGCTGATATCGTTCTTCCTGAGGGAAAAATTATTGCACACGAGGAAGTATTTAGTGTACGCACATTAATGGGCATCAGGCATAAAAACGAACATGCCGGATTTTATTCCGGCATTCCCTCATCAATGCTAAGTTGGGGATGGCGGAACGAGTCCGCCATGACACTCTAAACTTATTAAATGAAACTCCTCTCAAACAAAACCGCACTTATCACTGGCGCATCGCGCGGCATCGGGGAAGCGATTGCAAAAAAGTTTGCGGAGCAGGGAGCGAATATCGCTTTCACTTACAAGCAATCGGCTGAAAAAGCAACTGCGCTTGCTGAATCACTGACACAGTTTGGCGTTAAAGCAAAAGGCTATCAATCAAATGCGGCATCGTTTGCCGATGCGGATAACCTGATTAAACAAGTGTTGCAAGATTTCGGAAGAATAGATGTGTTGGTGAACAATGCAGGAATCACAAAAGATAATCTGCTGTTGCGCATGACAGAAGAACAATGGGATGATGTGCTTGACAACAACTTGAAATCCGTTTTCAATCTTACGCGCTTCACCGCTTATCACATGCTGAAGCAGAAAGGCGGCTCTATCATCAACATCAGTTCTATTGTGGGATTGACGGGCAATGCTGGGCAGGCAAACTACACGGCATCAAAAGCGGGTATCATCGGGTTCACCAAAACCGTTGCGCAGGAACTCGGCTCGCGCAATATCCGCTGCAATGCGATTGCACCGGGTTTCATCATTACCGACATGACGAATGCTTTGGATGAAAAGACTGCCGATGCGTTGAAGAAAAATATTCCGCTGAACCGTTTAGGACAAGCCGAAGAAATCGCTAATGCCGCATTGTTCCTCGCATCTGACCTGTCGAGCTACATCACGGGGCAGGTGTTGAGCGTGTGCGGGGGGATGTATCGGTGAGGAAAGTCGGCAGACGACAGTCCACAGACGACAGACGGCAGTTGATTATCAGTTATTGGTTATTTGATTCCGCTGGTTTGTAATTCCTAATTCTTAATTTTTCAACGTGTGATTCGGTGATTCGTTAATTCAATGATTCCTGATTTGAGGATGCGATAATTGGAATAACTTTGCGCCCATGCCTTTTTATCTCGTTGCCTTCATTATCGAATTACCGAATTAACAAATCATCGAATCACCCTTGCTCTCCTTCCAATATCCGCAAGCCTACCTCCTTCTCTGCATTCTGTTGGGAGTGGTGTACGCTTTGATTCTTTATTTCCGCCATTCCTTTATTAAAGACCCTACTCCCGCGCAGCAGCGGCTGATGAAATTTTTGGGCGCGCTGCGTTTCATCGTGATTACGCTGATAGCAATTCTGCTGCTCGCGCCTTTCATCAAATCACAATTCACCGAAGTGCAAAAGCCGATTGTGCTCGTGTTGCAGGATAATTCCGAATCGGTGATGAATACGTTCACTGCTGAAGATTCTTCCGCGTATGCAGCAGGATTGAAAAGTCTTTCGGAAAAGCTCAAAGAGAATTATGACGTGAAGGAATATTCTTTTGATGAAACCCTTCATCCGGAAATCAATTTTTCTTTCGATGGAAAGATGACCAACCTTTCTGAAAATCTCAGCGACCTCGTGAATCTCTACTCGGGGCAAAACATAGGCGCGGTGGTGCTTGCATCCGATGGCATTTATAACAAAGGCTCAAACCCGCTTTATGCTTCTGATAATTTAAAGTTCCCTGTTTACACCGTTGCGCTGGGCGATACTACGGCAAAGAAGGATTTAAAGATTTCCAAAACGCTTTACAACCACATCGTATATCTCAACGACCGTTTTAAAATCCGCGTGGATGCCGAGAGCGATAACCTTCCTGCAAAAACATTCATTGATGTGTTTGATGTGAGTCAAAAAAATAACACAATAAAACTGGATTCAAGAGAAGTTGTTTTTTCATCTGCCAAACAATTCCTCTCCGAAGAGTTTGTGCTCGAAGCAAAACGCGCGGGTGTGCAACGCTATCAAGTGGTGCTGCGCCCCGTGGAAGGCGAGTTCACACACGCCAACAACACGATGGATTTATTTGTGGATGTGCTTGACGGCAGGCAGAAAGTGTTGCTGCTCGCCAACTCCCCGCATCCCGATGTTTCCGCGATGAAGGAAGCGATTAATAAAAATAAAAACTACGAAGTCGCGCTGCGCCTTGCCGAAGATGCACAAACCATCAAGCCCGAAGATTACAATCTCATCGTGCTGCATCAACTTCCCTCCGATCGCTTTCCGCTCAACAATCTTTTTGCAACCATCAAAGAAAAAAATATCGCAACGCTTTTTATAGTGGGCGGACAAACAGCGCTCCCCGCATTCAACAATAATCAAAGCGCGGTGCAAATCGTCCAGTCGGGGCAGGGGATCAATGAAACTCAACCTGTGCTCAATAAAGATTTCCCGCTCTTCACCATTTCTGATGAGTTGAAAAACGGCATGAAAAACTTCCCTCCCCTGCTTGCTCCGTTTGGCGAATTTGAAGCAGCATCAGGCGCGAAGCTATTGCTCACGCAAAAAATCGGCTCCGTGCAAACGGAGTATCCGCTGCTCGTGTTCAATGATGCGCTCGGTGTAAAGACAGGCGTGTTCTGCGGGGAAGGCTTGTGGCGCTGGAAGATGTATGACTATCGCGGGAATAAAAACTATGATGCGTTTAATGAAATCATCACGAAGACCGTGCAGTATCTTGCCGTGAAGGAAGACAAGCGCCAGTTTCGCGTGCGCATTCCCAAGAATGTGTTTTATGAAAATGAAGCCATCAGTTTTCAGGCGGAGTTATACAACGACAGCTACGAGTTGATTAACACGCCCGATGTTTCCCTCACGCTCACCGATGAAGAAGGCAAGGAATTTCCCTACGTGTTCAGCAAAACTGCCAACGCATACATTCTTGATGCAGGCAATTTTCCCGTAGGCAGTTATGCGTTTCGCGCCAGCGTGAAGTATGGCTCCAAAGAGCTTGCGTTTGACGGCAAGTTCACCATCGTACCCGTGCAGTTGGAAGCGTTCAACACCGTTGCCAATCACCAACTGCTGTATCAGCTCAGCGAAAAGTCGGGCGGCAAAATGTTTTATCCCACGCAGATTTCATCCATCAGCGATTCGCTCGCAAGCAGCGCCAACATGAAGCCGCTCCTATATAGCACCTTCAAAACAGAATCCATCATTAACTACTGGTGGCTGCTCGCCATCTTCATGGGCATCCTCACGCTCGAATGGTTCATCCGCAAATATGAAGGAGGATATTGATGAATTAGGAATTGATTTTTGCGCGTACTGATTTCATTTCTTTAACACTCGTACGCGCAGCGCCCTCGTCAGTAGGACAGTACTCATCTATCATCACCGCGTCCTTCTGAGGAAGGCTTTGCGACCGAAGAATCTCAATTTGCATTTACGGGAATTGGACATGTGCATAAGTATATTTCTGCACCCACCCACAGAAAAACTAACTATGAATTTAAAGTAATTATCATGCAGAACAAAGCCACAAAAAACAAAACCAAAGCAGAAGCGATTATTGATTTTGGGGAAATGATCGAAAAACAAATATTTCCGAAACAGAAATAGGCGGAAAACTGAACAGTGGAACCACTGATGTTTATTGGAATATGATGACTGAAGTAGCCGCCTCTATTGTTGCTGCTCTGAGTAAAGCAGACGATGAAATGAAAGCGAAAATAAAAAGTGAAGTGTTTGAAATAATTAATCAGAAATATCCTGACGGCAACATTGCGATTGATTGTAACGCTCTTGTAATTTATGGAGAGAAATAATAATCCTTTAAATAAAACAGCTATGGCAAAAACAAACGACACTATTGAAAATCCGGTAATCGGAGAAAAACTTCAATTTCTTGTTACTGCCGAGGACTCAAAAGGAGAGGAATTAAAATTTCAGGTGACTTGCAAGGTGGGTGCCACAGGTTTCCCCTATGCATTGGCATCCCACACAACATGAAACCTTTGAAGTGATAAGCGGAACAGCAGGGATAACACTAAACGGGAAAGAACAATTCTTTACAGCTGGTCAAAAAACTGAAGTTTCAATGAATGAAGTCCATACCTATCGCAACGCAGGCGACAATGAACTGGTAATGACCATAGCGTTATATCCCGCATTGCGTACAGAATTTTTTTTCGAGACCATGTATTCGCTTGGAAAACAAGGAAAGTGCAACGCAAAAAGCGTCCCCAAAGATTTATTACAGTTTACTGCAATCCTCAACGAATTCTATGGCGAATTATTTATAGAAGGTACACCGCTACCTGCACAAAAATTTATGGCAAAGGTTATCGGTGGATTTGCGAAATTAATTGGCTATAAGGGCTTCGTAAAATACGACAGAGATTGAAACAAACACGAATTGACCTTGAAGTTCTAACAAACTTTCTGCTTTACATCTGAGGACATCGCTTCATGGGAAAAGCAAGGCGGCAGCTAACAAAAAGAGATACGACAAGATAGCCAAGCTATCTGTGCAAAGCGCCCAAAATGACACGCTATCAGCAAATCACTTCTTCTCCACGATGAGAAATATCTCCTCGTCATCGCGCTTCATCAGGTATTTTTCGCGGGCGTACTTTTCGAGGGTTTCATCGCTGTAAAAAAGCAGCGTGTTTGTTTCTTCCACCTTGCTGATTTCTTTGAGGTAAAATTCTTTTTCTGTTTTCAGCTTTGAGAGCTGGCGCTTCAGCTTGTAGCGTGAAATCAAATCATTGCGGTCGAAGAAGAGCATCCACACGAAAAAAACGAGGATGGTGATGATGTATTTATTTTTCATGCGCGGGTAGAGCCACAGCGCAACCTTTTTCGCTTTTTTGAATTGGGGTTTCCACTTTTTCATCACGCCTCAAAAGTAAACGAATCGCGCAGGGGAATGCGGGCGATGCGTAAGTGATTATCAACGCGGGTGTGTGCATCGTCATTCTGAGCGGAGGCTATGCGAAGCGAAGAATCTCGAATTTAGTAAGTGTAGAGATGCTTCGCTGCGCTCAGCATGACGCAACTGGTTTAACTGTGAAAAAATTTATACTTCCTGCCGGGGTAAACCGCTCTTGCGCCCAGTTCTTCTTCGATGCGCAGCAGTTGGTTGTATTTTGCGGTGCGGTCGCTGCGCGATGCGGAGCCGGTTTTAATCTGCCCGGTGTTGAGCGCAACAGCGAGGTCGGCAATGGTGGCGTCTTCGGTTTCGCCTGAGCGGTGGCTCATCACGCTGTTGTAATTGTTTTTTGTTGCGAGGTTCACAGCATTGATGGTTTCCGTGAGGGTGCCGATTTGGTTCACCTTCACGAGAATGGCATTTGCGATGTGTTCGTCAATGCCTTTTTGCAGACGCTTCACGTTGGTGACAAATAAATCATCGCCCACGAGTTGTGTTTTGCTGCCGATTTTATCGGTGAGGGTTTTCCAGCCTTTCCAGTCGTCTTCCGCCATGCCATCTTCAATGGAGATGATGGGATATTTGTTCACCCAGCTTTCCCAATATGCCGCCATCTCTTCGCTGCTCAGTTTCCTGCCGTCTGATTTGTGAAAATGATACACTTTTTCGTCTGACTTATAAAACTCAGATGCCGCAGGATCCAGTGCAATCATGATTTCTTCACCGGGCTTGAAGCCCGCTTTCTCAATGGCTTGCAGCACAGTTTCAATCGCCTCTTCATTTGATTTTATTTCGGGGGCAAAGCCGCCTTCATCGCCCACATTGGTGGAGTAGCCTTTGTCTTTGAGCACTTTTTTCAGATGATGAAAAATCTCCACGCCTTTGCGCAACGCATCACTGAAGGTGTCAGCGCCTACGGGCATCACCATGAATTCCTGAAAATCAATTTTGTTGTCGGCATGTGCACCCCCGTTCAAGATGTTCATCATGGGGATTGGAAGCGTTTTTGCATTCACGCCACCGAGATACATATAAAGCGACTGCTTGCTTTCCAGCGCTGCTGCTTTTGCCACTGCCATGCTCACTGCAAGAATCGCATTCGCGCCAAGCTTGCCTTTGTTTTCCGTGCCATCGGCTTCAAGCATGATGCGGTCAACTTCTTGCTGATTGGCAACGCTGATGCCTTTCAGTTTTGTTGAAAAAATTTCATTGATGTTCTGCACGGCTTTCGTCACGCCTTTTCCCATGAAAGCGCTTCCGCCATCACGCAATTCCACTGCTTCATGCACCCCGGTCGAAGCCCCCGAAGGAACAGCGGCTCTGCCTAAAACTCCGGATTCCGTAATTACATCTGCTTCAACAGTGGGGTTGCCGCGTGAATCAAGGATTTGACGGGCGTGGATGGATTTGATTGCGCTCACTCTTTATTTCTTATTTATCGTTTTAGAATCAATAACCAATAATCAAATTTCAAATATCAAACGAAGAAGAATTGATGATTGGAATTTGTTGTTTGAGCATTCCTCAAATCACACGCTTTCCACTTCAACAGTTGATTTCACCATTTCCACAAACTCATCAAACAGATAGCGCGAGTCAACGGGACCGGGTGAAGATTCAGGATGGTATTGCACCGAAAATGCTTTCTTGCTTTTCAGGCGAATACCGGCAATAGTGTCGTCATTTAGGTTGATGTGTGTAAGCAGGATGTCTTTCGCTTTCTCCAACTCTTCACGATTCACGGAGAAGCCGTGATTCTGCGAAGTCATTTCACATCTTCCGGTGAGCAGATTTTTCACAGGATGGTTTAACCCGCGATGCCCGTTGAACATCTTGTAAGTTGAAATGCCTGCGGCAAGCGAAAGCAACTGATGCCCGAGGCAAATGCCGAACACGGGTTTATCGGCAACGAGAATTCTCTTCACTGTTTCAACAGCATACGGCATCGCAGCAGGGTCACCGGGTCCGTTGGAAATAAAATAGCCATCGGGTTCCCACTTGTTCATTTCCTCAAAAGTTGTTTTCGCGGGAAACACTTTTAAATAACATCCGCGCTCAGCAAGGCAACGCAAAATGTTTTTCTTCACGCCCACATCAAGCACCGCAATTTTCAGCGGGGAAGATGATTCGCCATGGAAATAAGGCTTCTTCGTGGTAACGATGGAGGAAAGTTCCAACCCCGCCATTGAAGGAACTGCTTTCAGTTGCTTTTTCAAAACTTCCAAGTCGAGCGTTTCAGAAGAAATGATTGCGTTCATCGCGCCTTTGTGGCGGATGTGGCGTACTAACTCGCGCGTATCTAAATCATAGATGCCTGTAAGATTGTTGCGCTCCAAATAATCCTGCAATGAACTTGTCGCCTGTGGACGGGAATACACATTGCCCGAAAAATTCTTCATCACCAACCCGGCAATCTTGATTCCATCTGATTCCACATCGGTATCCTTTGCGCCATAATTGCCAACGTGGTCGGTGGTCATCACGAGAATCTGTCCATAATAAGAAGGGTCAGTAAAAACTTCCTGATAGCCGGTCATGCCTGTGTTGAAGCAGATTTCACCGGTGGTGGTGCCGGTTTTCCCGGCAGCCTTACCATAAAAAACAGTTCCGTCTTCGAGGAGCAGAACTGCCTTCGTAATTGTACCCATAGTTTGACTCATAGCGTGGTGTTGGTTTGTGTATGCGAAGTTAAAAATAAGTGGGGAATGGCTTGCGATTTATTTCAGATAGAGTAGATATTGTTACCCTATATAAATGCGGCTTTGCTGAAAGTAACAGTCCTAAAAAAATCTTCCTTCGGCAATCGCTTATGGAGCGCGTCAAAAAATGTCCTTTACTGTTTCCCGCCAACTGTCAAACAGCCACGAAAGCGCGGGATAATAAGCGCGCCCGCCTTCCGTCCTCTTCATCTGCTTTTCCTCAATGCACTTCCATCGTGCCAAACCGGAAGTCTCTTATTACAATTAATGTCTCCTACTTGCAAAGATGCCAAGCAGGAACTCATTCCGCCATCACGATGTAATAATTTTTCTTTCCTTTTTGCACGAGCAGGTAGCGGTTGTTGAGCAGGTCGTTCGCGGTGAGTTTGCTGTTTTCATCGGTCACCTTTTCTTTGTTGATGCTCAAGCCGCCTTCTTTTATCGTGCGCCTCAAGTCGCTCTTTGAGGGAAACACGGGCGCGGAGGCGGTTAATCCATCAATCAACTGAATGCCGTTTTCAAAAACGGATTTTGAAACAGGAAACACAGGCACACCTTCAAACACGCTAAGGAAATCATTTTCAGAAATGGAAAGTAGCGTTTCTTTGGTGGCTCTACCGAAAAGAATTTCCGAAGCCTGCGTGGCGGTTTTATAATCTTGCTCTGAATGCACCATGAGCGTCACTTCTCTGGCAAGGCGCTTTTGCAGGTTGCGCAAATGCGCTGCCTGCTTGTGCTCCGCCACCATCGCGCTGATTTCTTCTTCTTTCAGGAACGAGAAAATCTTGAGATACTTCTCGGCTTCCTCATCGCTCACGTTGAGCCAAAACTGGTAGAATTTATAGGGCGAGGTCATTTCGCGGTCGAGGAAAATGTTGCCCTCTTCCGTTTTGCCGAATTTGCCGCCATCGGCTTTTGTAATCAGCGGGCTGGTAACGGCATACGCATCTTTGCCGCCCGTTCTCCTTATCAATTCAACGCCTGCTGTAATGTTGCCCCATTGGTCGCTGCCACCCATCTGCATGGAAACACCGTGCTGCTTGTTCATCCAGTAGTAATCATACGCCTGTATCAACTGGTAAGAAAATTCGGTGTAGGAAATACCGGTGTCCATGCGCGACTTCACGCTGTCTTTCGCTATCATATAATTCACCGTGAGGTGTTTACCTGCATCGCGCAAAAAATCGAGCAAGGTCATTTGCTTAAACCAATCGTAATTATCGAGCAGCAGGGGCGCGTTGGGGCTTTTGCCAAACTCAAAATATTTGGAGAGCTGCTCCTGCACACGCTCTTTGTTGAATTCCAATTGTTCTTTTGAAAGCAGGTTACGCTCGGCTGATTTGCCCGAAGGGTCGCCAATCATGCCGGTGGCGCCACCGAGCAAGGCAACGGGGCGGTGTCCGCAGTTTTGAAAAAACCGCAGAATCATAATCTGAACAAGGTTGCCGATGCCGAGCGATGTGCTGGTGGGGTCAAAGCCGATGTAGCCGGAAGCGGTGGTTTCCCGAAGGTGCTTATCCGTGTCGGGAATCATATCGAAATACAAGCCGCGCCATTTGAGTTCGCTCACAAAGTCCATATCTATACTTTTCCACAAAGATAAAGGGAACCTTTTTCTTCCACTTGCTTTTATGTATATTTACCTAAGTGAACCTGCTATCTCACTATTACATTGACGAAGCCGAACCCTCTGTCTATTTCAAGTTGGGGTTGCTACTTCCCGACCTCATTCCGGGTTTCAACCAAAAATTGAGACGCAGTGTTTTTGTGCACCAATCATCAGTCACTGAGCATGTTGATTTGTTGGAAGGAATTAAAAAGCACTATGCTGTTGATTTAGTGTTTCACCAATCGGAAGAGTTTGCTTTTTTCTGCAATCTTGTACAGGCAGCTTTACAGGAAGAACAGTTTCCTTCTTTCCAGCACAGGAAATATTTCATGGCGCACATTTTTGTGGAAAAGCTGATTGACAGAGTGCTGGTTAAACATTCTCCGCAGCTTTCCGTAAAAATTCAACATGACCTTGAGGCAGTGAAAGCCGGAGTGTTGACCTCGTATTTCTCGCGCATCGGAAAACCGGCAATTCAACAGGAATTTTTTAATAACTTTAATAGACTACTTAGCGGCACATTTTTACACGTTTACGCTGACAATGAAATGTTTGTAAAGGCGTTATGCAGGGTTTATCAACGAATAAACCCTACGCGCGCAAGCCAATCGGAGACGGAAAACCTGACAGCCCTGGTGGAAGCATTTGAAAACAACCACTGGGAATCGCTGTTAGAAATATTTGACACCGTCAATGAAGGGCTTGCGGTTTATGCCTAAACCAACAAAAGATATTATGAAACCTTGCCGACCCATTCTGATTCTTGCGATAGCTGTTGCTACAGCTATTTCTTCCTTTGCACAAGTAAGAAAATACAGCAACGCCTTTCTTGACATTGGCGCAGGCGCGCGCGGGCTTGCGCTCTCTTCAGCACAGGTTGCCACCGTGAGCGATGCAACGGCAGGCTACTGGAACCCTGCTGCGCTTGTCCATTTAAAGAGTAATGTGAACTTCTCGCTGATGCATGCTGAATATTTTGCGGGCATTGCGAAATATGATTACGGCACGTTTGCTGTTCCATTGAAAGACAAGAAAAGCGCTATCGGCTTTTCTATGCTGCGCTTCGCGGTGGATGATATTCCAAACACGATTGAATTGTTTGAGCCTGACGGCACAATCAATTATGATAACATTAAATCCTTTTCTGTATCCGATTGGGCGTTCATCTTTTCATTTGCCCGAAAACTCAAAATCAAAGGATTAAGCCTTGGCGGAAATGCGAAAATCATTTATCGCAACGCAGGCGACTTCGCTTCTGCCTGGGGATTCGGATTGGATGTGGGCGCAAATTATCACCTGAAGCAATTCCGCTTTGGCGTGATGGCAAAAGACATCACAGGCACATTCAACGCATGGTCATTCAACTTTACAGAAAGAGAGAAGGAAGTGCTGGTGAGCACAGGGAACATTATTCCTGAAAATTCGCTTGAAGTAACTGTACCCAAAGTGATTTTGGGCGCTGCTTATGAAGTGAATATCAAAGATAAATTCAAGATTCTTCCCGAACTGGATTTTGAAATGACAACGGACGGGAAGCGCAATGTTCCGATTCGCACAAATGCCGTGAGTTTTGACCCGCGCTTCGGACTGGAGTTGAGCTATGCGAATATAATTTTCCTGCGAGGCGGTGTGGGCAACATTCAAAAATCAACTGATGATGAAACAGGCGAAAAGATAGTGACTGTGCAGCCGAACATCGGTATTGGCTTGCAGGTGAAAACTTATAGTCTGGATTATGCTTTCACCGACATTGGCAATGCTTCAGATGCGCTGTATTCGCATGTGTTTTCACTGAACCTTGGCATCAACAAACGAAAAACACCGTAACCGCTGTGAAGCCCCACAGAAAACATATTATCACCCTCCTGTTTGCGTTGCTTGGCTTTTCTAGTGCATTTGCTCAAACCTATGGCAACGAGTGGATTGAATACAACAAAACTTATTACAAATTCAATGTAGCGCGCCAGGGAATTTACCGCATCCCCTACTCTGCATTAAGCACGTTAGATAATATCAACACCGTGCAGGGCAGCGCTTTCAATCTCTTCAACATGGGAAACACTATTCCCTATTATTTCTATGATGCAAACAACAGCGGATTCTTCGATGACCCGGGTGATTTCATCGAGTTTTATGGCAAGCCGAATGATGGTTCTTTTGATACGCAGCTTTATCCTGACCCCGCTTATCAAACAAACAATGCAATCAGTTTATTCAATGACACCGCAGTTTATTTCCTTGCATGGAACACGGTGAAGCCAAATATCCTGATTGCAAATATTCAAAATAATCTGAGCGGTGTATTACCTGCGAAAGAGCAATATTTCATGAATGTGGTGAGGGAAAATGGCTTGAGCGAACCGCAATTAGGTAAACCAATTCCGGTGGGTAACGGGGAAACCGTGCATGAATCTATTTTTGATGAAGGCGAAGGATTAACCCGCGGGCGCTTCAACAGCAACGATGCAGTGAATCTGAGCACGCCTAATATTTTCACTACTGCTCCGGTAAGCGCTGCTCTGAGTTTCACCGTTATCGGGCTTAATTCTACTCAGCACAACCTTACTTACAAATTCAATTCGCTTACGCTTGGCAATGACCAGTTCAACAATTTCAAAGTGAACAGCCATGCTTATACCATTCCGTTGAATTCGATTACAGCAAATAATCTTTTTATTGCGAGCGCCTCCGCATCCATCGTGGATTATAACGCGATTGCGTATGCAGAAATAATTTACCCGAGCCAGTTTAAGTTTTCAAATAACTCAAGAGCATACATCAATCTCAATTCAAGTTCGGCTGCGCGTTATCTTGAAATTACTGACTTCAACCACCAAAACACCGACCCGATTCTGTATGATATTACTAACAAGATGCGCCTCACCGCAACTTTTGGACCAACGCTTAAATACAGGCTACCATCGCAATCAGCTAATGCAAACCGCGAGTTGTTTGTTACCAGCCAAAACTCAGCAAACCTTCTGAACATCACCACGCTTGAGCGCGTAAATTTTGTGAATTACTACATCCAACAGGTGAATCAAGGCGATTATATCATTCTCACGCATCCTAAGTTCAATGACATCAATAATTACCCTCTTAAATACGCTAAGTATCGCGAAAGCAACGATGGTGGCGACCATACTGTGGTGATAGCGCTCATCAACCAGCTCTACGACCAGTTTGGCTATGGCATCAGAAAACATCCGCTTGCCATCCGCAATTTCATTGATTTTGCGTTGAACCACTGGAACACCAAGCCTGAGCATTTATTTATCATTGGTAAAGGGCGCGAATACTGGCAGCAGGAAAGCGGGCAATTCAGATTGGTTCGAAGTCAGGCTCTGATTCACGCGCAATGCTTAGTGCCGACCTTTGGAAAGCCCGGCTCTGACGCATTGCTCACGGCAACCAGCGATTCCATCTCTCCGCGCCTTGCAGTAGGAAGATTGTCAGTTGAAAATTCCGCTGATATTGACCATTATCTTGAAAAAGTAATTGCGTATGAACGTCTGCAACGCGAAACGGGCGACCCGTATCAAACCATTGAAGGGAAAGTTCCGATGAAGCGCATCATGCACATGGCGGGTGGCGCAGGTGAAGGGCAGCAAATGCAATTCAAAGCATTTTTGGAAGATTATGAAGATATCATTGAGGACACACTGTTTGGCGGAGATGTGTACACATTTTATAAAACAAGCTCAGCTCCTATTCAAATCGTGCAATCTGATTTTATCCGCGAGCTGATTAATACAGGGGTTTCGCTCATTACTTTTTTCGGACACTCTTCTGCCAATTCGTTTGACTTCTCCATTGATGACCCGGACAATTTAACAAATTTCGGGCGCTATCCGGTAATTCTTTCCAATGGATGCTATACTGGAAACATCTACAATTCAAGTCCGGGCATCAGCGAAGATTTTGTGCTTACACCGGACAAAGCCGCAATTGCTTTCATCTCGACAATTGGCTTTTCCTCCTCTTCCGGTCTTTATTATTTCAGCAGAAATTTTTATGAGAACCTTGGACAGCATCATTACGGAGCCACGCTTGGGCAAATCATGCAACACTCGGTTGCCGACATTGAAAATTTTAATGGTTCTCCTCTCAACAAAACCATAGCTGAAGAAATGACGCTGCATGGCGACCCCGGTTTGCAAGTGAATCCACATGCCAAGCCGGATTACGCGCTGGAAGCGCAGAATGTATCTTTCATCCCTACGAATGTTACGGTGAGTCAGGATTCATTTCAGATGAGAGTCATTCTTGTAAATCTTGGAAGAGCAATAAAAGACAGCATTGATATTTCAGTGACACGCTACTTTCCCGGCACCTCCGGTGGAGGCGTTGAGTATGTGAAACGTATTCGCGGCACGTATTTCAGCGACACGGTTTATTTTAATATTCCTACAGGATCTTCAAGTTCATTCGGGCTGAATGAGTTTAGGATTAAAGTGGATAATGGAGATGAAATTTCTGAGTTAACAGAAAACAATAACGAGCTGCGGGGACTAACGCTGAACATCACTTCGGAAGACGTGTTTCCGATTTATCCTTATGAATTTGCAATTGTACCAACTGTGCCTGTTACGCTGAAAGCTTCTACCGCAAACCCGTTTGCAGCCGCGCACACTTACCGGATGGAAATTGACACGACAGAATTATTTAATAGCCCGCTTTTAACATCAACCACTATTACTCAATCAGGAGGAGTGCTTACCTGGATTCCTTCAATGACCTATACAAGCAATGTAGTGTATTACTGGCGCGTGGGAATTGACGGGGCAAACAGCTATAACAACAGTTCTTTTATTTACCTGAAGGATGAATATCCGGGATGGAATCAATCGCATTATTATCAATTCCAGAAAGATAACTATAACACGTTGTTCCTTGATAGCGACAGCGTATTTAAGTTTATCGGTGATGTAAAAGGTGTTTCTGTTAAAACCGGAAAGGCAAACATAAGTGGTGGCGGACCTGTGCCGTGGGACCAAATAGCTTATTACCTGAACAATGCGTTAAAGCATACGTGGGTATGCGGTGGCGAAGGGTTTTCGGGCGGGCTTGTCCTCGCTGTTTTTGATTCTGCAAGCGGGAATAATTGGATAAGCAGATACGCTGATGTTGTAAGCGACCCACTCGGGTTCCAATATAATTCTATTTATAAAAACAAGCATTGCAAAGACCGCGATTTTGAAGGATTTGATTTTCCTACAAGCGGAGCAATCCTGCAACAAAGAATTGTAGATTTTATTGCCTCTGTGCCTGACGGCAATTACATCTTTGCGTACAGCGTAAACTCAGCCGGCTACTCCGGCTGGGGTCAGCCATTGATTGATGCATTTCAAAACCTTGGCTCGCAGGAATTAACTCCTGCAAGCCTCCTGAGTGGCAGCGATATTCCCTGGGCTTTCTTTGCGAAGAAAGGCTCTCCCAACACTGCCACTGAAATGAGAAAACTTAACTCAACTGAAATTCTTGAATTTTCAGCATCATTCAGCGCATACTGGAATCAAGGCACGATTACAACTCCGCTGATTGGTCCGGCTTATGAATGGGGTTCCATGCACTGGAGGTATCATGCGATGGAACCACAAATGTATGACCAACAAAGCGTTGACATTATCGGAGTAACGCAATCGGGGTCCGAAATTTTGATTGACTCCAATGTTGCCAACCTTGATTATTCCATCCAGAATATCAATGCTTCCACTTATCCTTATATCAAATTACGTTTGGATACGCGCGATGATACTACGCGCACTCCAACGCAATTGGATTATTGGCGCGTACTCTATAAAAAAGTGCCTGAAGCCGCATTGAATCCTGCTTTCAATTTCGCTTTCCGCGACAGCATCAATCTTGGCGAGCCACTCGACCTCACGATGGCGGTGGAAAATGTGACTGATGTTCCGATGGATAGCCTGTTGGTGAAATATACTTTAATCAGCACCGGCAATTCAGCCGTAAATGAATATGTACGTTATGATTCACTTCATGCGCTGGAAACCATGAATCTCAACTGGCTGTTCAATACCGATTGCAATTGTTTGGGAGATGTGAATACGCTTACCGTTGAAGTGAATCCCATTCCGAAAAACTCAACGACCAACAAGTATGACCAGTTGGAACAATTTCACTTCAACAACATTGCTTCGCTTCAATTTAAATTGGACAAAGACCGCATCAACCCTTTGCTTGATGTAACATTTGACGGAGTGCATATTCTCGATGGCGACATTGTTTCCGCTGAACCGGAAATTCTTATTCGCCTGAAAGATGAAAACAAGTATTTGCTGCTTGATGACACTTCTTTAATCAACATCTTTATTATTAATCCGGCTAAAGTACAATCGCAATTACGTTACGATGGCGTTACAATGCAGTTTACTCCAGCTTCCGGTTCGGGAAATACTGCTGAAGTACGACTGAAAAAAATGTTTGAAACGGATGGAGAATACACTCTTTTAGTGCAAGCCAAAGACCGTAGCCGCAATGTATCAGGCTCTTATGGACTCCCGCAGGAAGGAATTGATTACCGCATCTCCTTTGAAGTGATTCGCGAAGCGATGATAACCAACGTGCTGAATTATCCGAACCCATTCACTTCTTCTACACGCTTTGTGTTTACATTAACGGGAATTCAACCTCCTGATTTTTTCAAGATTCAAATCATGACGGTGTCGGGAAAAATCGTGCGCGAACTTACGCAGGCTGATTTGGGACCGATTCATGTCGGAAAGAATATCACGGAATATGCGTGGAACGGCACCGATGAATATGGCGACCCGCTTGCAAACGGATTATATCTCTATCGCGTGGTTGCTTCGCTTGACGGGGAAATGCTAAACAAGTGGAAAAACGGACCTGATAAAACTACCGACAAATACTTCAAGAGCGGGTTCGGGAAAATGTACTTAGCGAGATAGTTGTACCGACCGAAGACTCTTCTGCACATACTTTCCCAGCACATCAAATTCTAAGTTTACTGCATGGCCTTTCTTTAAAGAATGAAAGCGCGTATGCTCCATTGTGTAGGGAATAATTACAACGGAGAATTTATACTGCTCAACGTCCACTACCGTAAGGCTTACGCCATCAATGCAAATAGAACCTTTTTTAACGATAAGGAAATCATCGCCAGCATTGAATGAAAACCAAAACTTCGTACTGCCATTTTCATTTATCGCGTCAACACACTTTCCGAATTGGTCAACATGCCCCTGCACGATGTGTCCGTCAAACCTTCCACTGGCAGGCATTGCACGTTCAAGGTTTACTTGCGCGCCCTTTTCAATTTCACCAAGATTTGTTCTGCTTAAAGTTTCTTTCACCGCAACAACCGTGTGCGTGTGATTATCCGCATGGACAACCGTGAGACAAACTCCATTGTGCGAAACGCTTTGGTCGGGCTTGAGTTCTTTCGAGATAGAGGATTGAATCGTGAAATGCCGGTTTGCATTCTTCTGTTCAACCGCAACTATTTCTCCGATGGTTTCAATGATACCCGTGAACATGTTTAGTTTGAAGTTTGGAGTTTAGTCGAAAGGTTCATTACTTCAAACTTCAAACTCAATTCGTTTTTCCGTTGCCACGAATCAGATGGATGAATCCATTGAGGATGTTTGAATTTCTCCTGATTCCCTCCTGGCGTATTTCATACACGGAGCAAACATAATAGTAAACCCCTTCCTTCAGTTGTTTGCCATTATTAATGTCCGTTCCATCCCAGTTAATCATCGGGTCGGAAGTTTCAAACACTAACGTGCCCCAGCGATTGTAGATTTTCATCTCCACCTTTTCGATGAAGCGATAGGGAAGAATTGGCGTGTAGAAATCATTCTTGCTGTCGTTGTTTGGCGTGAACACATTTGGCAGTTTGTAGCAGGGACAATTATCAACGCACGCGATGTTGCTGAATGCGCTTTCGTTTCCAAAGCTGTCAATAGCGGTAACAGCATAGCATCCTGCAAGTGAATTTTCAAAACTGTGAACATAAAAAGTATCTGAAGGATTCAGCGTGCTGTCAATCACATAGAAAGAATCAACCACCGGAGAAGAGTAATAGATGCGGTATTTAATAATTTCCTCATCGCAGCCTGCTGCGGTATTCATCTTCCAATCAAGGTGATTTTCAAACGCATCGGAGCCGGAGGAGCAAACATCGCCATCATTCGCCTCGTTGCAATTGTTTGTAACAGTCAATAGAGGTGGACAAGGCGGAATAGAATCAACCGGACGCTCACACACTTGCTGTGAAAGATTCAGCAGCGTGTCATTCAATCCCTGCGATGAATATTCACCAATACTCATCACATAATAGCAATAGAGCGAATCATTCGTTAATCCGAAATCGGTGTATGCTTGTTCGGCAACGGTATCGAGCGGCTCAAATAATGTGGTGATTTTATTCTGTCTGAAAACGACATATTCAGCATTCACCCACGGCACATTTTCCTCCCATGTTAAGCCAAGGCGATTGTCCAGCCCATTAATAGTGAGATAAACGGACGAAGCACTGTCGCTGCCGCCAATTTCAATTCCGCCTGCAAAAAATTTCACCTGATAAGAATAAGGATTATCAACCGTGTTGAGTTGCGTATCAAAGAATGTAGTATCAAGCAGGCTGCCAAAAAATTGATTGCTGAATGCTGCTACTTCAATTCCCGCTCCACCGGAAAATCCAACGGAGCGATAGAGTTTATATTCATAGGGTCCTGTTAATTGCGTGGTGTCAAGATTCGCAGCATTTGCAACAGGGCGATACCACGCGACAAAAATGGAACCCGCAGTTTGAGAAGTTTGCGTAACGCTCACATTTTTAATCATCGGCAAATCACGCTTCAGCTCTGCGCACGATTCATTGGAAGGCAAGCTCTCCACTTTATTATAAAATAATCCTGATTGCGTTTTCTGCGCAAACTCGGCAAGAATGCGGTAGCAATACAATCTGCCGCGATTCACATCGGTGTCGGAGTAGGTAAACGCTCGCAGGTTTTGAGCAATCTTCACGTAGCCTTTGCCAACAAGACCCGGCTCGCATGTATCAAACGCAAAGGGATTTGACCCTTCGCGTCTCCACACAGAAAAGCCGATGAAATCATTAATAGAATCGCAGTGATAGGGATTCTGCCACGTTAAATTTATTTGTGTCCCCTGCGCTTGTGCTTGCAGGTTTTCGGGCGCGGGCGCGATAACTCTGATTATCCATGTTTTCAAATCAACTAATGGCACATTGGCGAAATTATCTTCCGCCTTAAACACCACTTGATAAAACTGCCTTCTGATGTGCTTGCAGGTTGTTTGCCACCGGAAGATGCCCGACACAGGGTTATCGCGTGGAGGCGGGTCAGTAAATGTTGCGGGGCTTACCGTTAATCTCAGCGGACCTCCTTCGGCAGATAATGTCACTTGCTGTTCGGGCGTATCAAAATCGGCAGCAGTAACTGTCCTCACAATTAACGAACCGGCAACCACGCACGTATCGGCAAACTCAACGATGCGTGGCGGGTCGTTGTTGCAATCTTCCACGATGATTTGCATATCGCGCAGCACCGTGCCCATCTTAATTCCGTTGCGATATTCTGTAACAAGAATGGCGATATTGTAAATGCCCATGCGCTGCGGTGTAGCCCATGTCACTTCGCCCGTCAGCGAATTAATCGTGAATTGGTTGTTGATGCCGGGGTTTACCTGGTCAGGATATTCATAATTCGGAACGGGAAAACCCTGGTCCTGGTAAGGCGGCTGGAAGGAAAAAACAAGGCTGTCGCCATCGGGGTCAAATGCCGTAGGGTTGTGCAAAAACGTGTCGCTTACGCAAGCGAAATCTATCGGGGGATAAAGCAGCACGGGCGAACTATTCAGCCCCACAAAAATCGGATTGAAAATGCGCAGCGTGTCTTCGATATAAAACTGAATATTGACCGATGCCCCGCGATTGATATTGATGATGTTGGAAATGCGATTAGGGTCGGGCACTGAAATAATATAAAAGGGCAGCGGACCGGGATAGGTGTGATAATTAGAGCGGTATTCATTGTACTTAATGTCATTGCCGCCCGGCAACACAACGCCCTTACGCACACCGCCCACAATGGGACCATTGGTGCGCACTACTTTTTCCATCGTGCCATCGCCCCAATATAATTCGAGCGTATCCCTATCGGCAGCGGTGCTGCTGGCTTTGGTGTAGGTGATAATGGTGACTTCAAACGTGAGATAGCTGATTACGCGGTAGCGGATTTCACCTGCGCGATTGTGCGTGGCAAAGGAATTGAAAACGAAAAAGAAGAAACCGAAAAGAAGGAGTACAAGTTTTTTCATCCAGTGAAAATGCTTCCCGTTAAAATTAGTCAAAAAGCTGTTGCGGCTTTCTGCTTCAACGCGGATTTGCGTAGCGCATTGCATCCTGCCGGCAAACGTAAGGCTGCGGGTGAAAGAAGGCGATATCATGGTTGACGGGGAAACCATCATCGCTGAGGAACTCATCGCATTATCGCCTGAATAGAAATGTAAAATTCTTTGCGCCTAAAAGCTTCTATCTCCACCTGCCTGCATACTCTTGCACGAGAAGTGTGAATGATGTAACTTATTTTGGAAATTATGTAACAATGATTACTTCTTATTCTCCATCTTTGTTGTGTGCAAAAAAATTAATCGCATAAAAACTAAAGTAAAATGAAAAAGAGCGGGGCTGCAAATAAGAAAACAAAAGTTGTGAAGGGTGCAGCGGGAAAGAAAGTAAAAAGTGCTGCAAAGAGGAAAGCTACAAGTGCAGCGGTGAAGAAAGTTAAAAGCCCCGCAAAGAAGAAGGCAACAAGTGTTGTTAAAAAGAAAATAAATAAATCTGTTAAAGGCAAAGTAAAACCGCCCGTTCTAAAACCGATACTTCCCGAAACAACCACGCATGGCGCAGATTTGCATTTTATGCCTGAGCACGGCACGAATCCTGCGGTAACGAAATTCGAAGCCCGCAAGGCTGAAAACATATTTCATCACCGGGAGGAAGTTGCTTTGCATCAGGAAAACGAAAAAGTGAAACAGGCAATGTCCTCGCGGAAAACGGTGAAAAGTTCTTACAACAGGGGACAGGGATCTCGATAGGAGTTGAGTGGGCAACAAAGCCAGCGGGTGGCGTTCGTGCAGATTCTTGTTGATACCTGCAAAGTTTAACTGCCTGTTAGTTCATCGGTCGGCTTTTTGGCAACCCTCTTTAAATCGCTGTTAGTATGGAAAATAATCCCCGAAAAGTAAATTGCTTCTGCCGAAACATCATCCTAACTTTACTTTGCTATGCTACGTGATTTTCAAAACAACAAACTCATCAATCTGCTTCCGCCCCTTGCCGGAATAGCAGGGTGTATGATTGTTGGAGGCGGCATTTATGAATCTGCCACACATTATATCGGGAGCGGATTCTATTCTCCTGAAAACCATTTTATTTCTGAATTAGGGCTAAGCACCTCTACTACCATGGCGCATGTCTTCAACAGAAGCCTGAACATAGCAGGGTTCTTGTTGATGATATTCGTGATTGGGTTAGGCAGATTTTTGGGCAATGGATATGCCGCCCGCGCAGGTATTGTTACGGGCATTACTGCCACGGTCAGTTTTTCTGCCGTAGGCTATTTCACGGCTGCCGATTGGCTTCAGCACATGATTGCAGCTTCCATCTTTTTTGCAGGAGCCATGCTTACTGTTTCATTCTTTGTTTTTGCCATTTTGCACGATACACAAAAGCGCCTGCACCGGGTGCATGTGCTTCATGGAATACTTATCGTAGCCTGCTACTTTATCGCCCTGCTTTGGCCAAAGGATTTGATGTGGCAAATGACGAATGACCCTGCTCATTTTGTGCGTCCTTCCATTTGGGCAATCACCCTGCTTGAATGGGGCTATTGTCTGCTTATCTGCACCTGGATATGCATGGTTTCACTCAATCTGCTCTATCAATCTTTATTAGAATCACGCACGGTGATTTTCCTCACCGGCAAACAATTATATCGCGAATATAACACGCGCGCGCACCAGGCAATGACCTGGATTAATAAAAATTTCAGACTATAGAAATTTTAAAACAGACGGTTAGCCATTGATACGCTTGCCTGAACAGCGATTTAAATGAAAAGCAGAAGGCAGCGACAGTTGGCAGGAGCAGAAGGTTGTAGAAGCTCGTCATTCTGAGGGAGGCTCTGCGACCGAAGAAGCTCTCCTCTTTTTCGGAGAAAGTTTAAAAAAGTTTTCCAAAGATTGTTTTTTCCTGAAATCAATCTCTGCTGAGTCAGCAGAACTTCTGCCCGATTAGATTAAACTCTGCTGGCGCAGAATAAGTGAGGTTTCGGTGAGGAATAAAAAAATGTATTTTGGGGGACAAACTGACCTTTTGGTGGGAAGAGGTCAGAGTTTAAACAAGTTATGGCACATTAAAGAAGACTTACCACGTGAATAAGAAAATTTTGTACGGATTGTTGATTTTATTGATTGCGATAAAGCATCAAATAGCGACAGGACAGACAAATTTCCCGACTGCCTCAGACAGCGTTACATGGACTGTATGTTCTAAGATGTTTTCACCAAGCAGGCCAGTAGTGTGGTTGTCAACAATAACCTATAATCTAACAGAGTGGACGACTTTGTGCGGTAGAAATTACTCGATAGTACACGCGGGCAGTAATATCGTTGCATATATCAGAAATGATTCCTCACGGGTTTATCTAAGAGCGAGCCCAAATTGCGCGGACTAAGAATATCTCCTTTACGATTTTTCATTAAGTGTTGGAGACACTGTTTTTTGTGGTTGGAATGTTGGTCCTTTTCAGTCATTAGACACAAATGCATTCTGGGTAGAACGGGTTGACACAATTAATCAAGAACGGATACTATCTATGAGTACAACTATACGCCTCCAACTTTAATCAATTTAGAAACTATGACATGGACAACTGGATTTGGCTCTGACTTTGTTCCATCCTACCCAATAAATACAATAGGGGACTTTTGTGAGTGCAACTATGAGACCATGTGTAAAGTTGAATATGGGACAAGTTTGAGTTCTTCCTGTACGTGTAGTGGTACTATTATCATTGGTATATCTGAATCGCCAGCTACTAATTTATTTCAACTTGTTCCAAATCCAACTGATAGAAAGATTGCTATTCAAATTTCTCCATAGGAACAGTTGGTTCATTTTACTTTATTTGATACGGACGGAAAACAAGTATTAAAAAGGGTTTTTTATAGACAGCCGGATTATTGACTTGAATGGTTTGTCAGCAGGGGTCTATATAGGACTTGTTCGATCGGAAAACGGAATGGTTGAAAGACATAAAATAGTAAACATGCCATAATCGAGTAGCGCGCCCCGCCACCTGTCAGTGACGGGGAGAGGCTCTCACACCATCCGCCTTAGGCGGACGGGTCACGCACCGTTTCTGGCGCGAGTCTGTAGCCAAGCCAACTGCGCAGGTTCCGCAAGGCGGGATGCCTTACAAATCGGAAAATGAAAGTTGGAGATTGCTTCGGTCGTTCCTCCCTCGCAATGACGGGATTTCTAATTCCATAGGAGCGACATTAAACAATGTTTACCATTTTTATTCCGCTCCTACGGAGCTACTGTTATCCGGCTGATGATTTTCTACTAAGATGAATCCCCTACGGGGAAATCAATAATAGAAATATTGTCTTCCCCTTTAACTCCGTAGGAGTTCAATAGTAATAGTAACCGAAGTAAAAAGTGTCAGTAGCTCCAGAGGAGCGACATTAAACAATGTTTACCATTTTTATTCTGCTCCTACGGAGCTACTGTTATCCGGCTGATGATTTTCTACTAAGATGAATCCCCTACAGTGAAATCAAAAACAGAAATATTGTCTTGCTCATTAACTCCGCGGGAGTTGAACAGCATATTAATTTCGCTCTTAACTCCGTAGGAGTTCAATAGGAATAGCAAAAGGAATCGAAAATGTTTTAGCTCCGTAGGAGCGACATTGAATATGGACACCACTTTCCTCCTAACATCAGCGCCCGTCCGAACGGATTCCTCCGGGCGGGCTGCCAAACAATGCGCTAAAGAAATGAGATACGTACGCGCCAAACCCTCCTCGTTCAACCGTTAGTTACCTGTTTTTATTAATTGATTAAAGCCAAGTTTGGTAATTTCCAAAAAAATATATCTTTGTCCGGCTTCAAAGCCAAGCCACTCGATACCCCTAAGACCACAAACCCAAGTCTTAAAAAAAATCAAATGAAAAAATTGAAACAAGTTGTTGTTGCATCTGCGATTGTTGTGCTCGCATCATTCAGCGCGTTTGCGCAAAAAGGCACTGTGAAAGGAAATGTGAAAGACAAGGAAGCGGGCGAAGGCATTCCTTTTTTGAGCGTGTATGTGCAGGGGCAAGCCAGCGGCACGATGACCGACTTCGATGGCAACTATACCTTAGAGCTTGACGCGGGCACGTATGAATTGGTGTTTTCATCGGTGGAGTATGGCAAGACAAACAAAACAGTTACGGTGGTTGCCGGTGAAACGCAAACGCTCGACATGCAGATTTCCACTTCGAGCGTAGAGATGAACACGATCATCGTGAAGACGGATAAGTATAGCAAGCCGATTGAAGAGGTGGTATCCTCAATGGATATTATCAAACCTAATATCATTGAAAATAAAGCATCAACCGATGTGAAGGCTGCTCTCGAACAAGCGCCTGGGCTTACCATCGTGGACAATGAGCCGCAGATGCGGGCAGGCAGCGGCTATAGCTTTGGCGCTGGCAGCCGTGTGGCGGTACTGGTTGATGATTTGCCCCTGATTACGGGTGATGCCGGACGACCAAGCTGGGAATTTATTCCGGTGGAAAATATTGAGCAAATAGAAATTATCAAAGGGGCATCATCTGTATTGTATGGTTCGGGAGCATTGAATGGCGTTATTAATGTAAGAACGGCATATCCGAAATCGGAACCGCTCACAAAAGTAAATGTGCTGGCAGGGGTATATAATGGTCCGAAAAATGAACAATCAAAATGGTGGGACAGCAACATTCCTTATTGGACTGGTGTGTCATTTCTCCACTCGAGACGATTTAAATCAGCACCGGAGAAAAAGCTAACCTCCTCACTGGTATTAGGTGGTAATGTGCTCTATGAAAACAGCTATGTTGGGCCGGCACCGGTTGACCCTGACGGTAAAATTTCCGCCATTTCTAACGGATGGAATAAACTGCTCAATAATGGCACCTTTACCCCGGCACAATATGAGGATTCATTAAAAACTCTGGGAGAAACAAAAAGGGGAGAATATGATTATCGCGGACGGTTAAACTTCAATACCAACTTTAAAGCGAACAAAGTGAAAGGGTTAGCATTTGGACTTAACGGTAATTTCAGCTATGGAGAATCAGGAGGCTCACTGCTGTGGCTGAACAATTATACAGGGCTGCTGAAGCCTTATCCGGGCGCTTTAACCATAACGAAGCAAACCATTTTCAGTATTGACCCTTATATCAGCTATTTCGACCAAAAGGGCAACAAGTATTCCCTCAATACGCGTGTGTTCTATCAGGATAACGACATTGACAATAACCAAGCAAATAAAAACACCGTTTACTACGGAGAATTCCGCTACATGAAGGCGTTTCCGGGCATAAAGGATTTCACGCTCTCCACAGGAGCGGTGGGAACTTATGTCGTAGCCAGTTCACAACTCTTTGCAGGCAATTACACCCAGTCAAACGCAGCCGTTTACTTGCAGCTTGATAAAAAATTCTGGGACAGGCTTACTCTTACTGCCGGTGGTCGATGGGAATACTTTAATGTGGGAGGTGATGGCATTGCTACTGAAACAAGCAATCAGCCCATTGGGCGCTTAGGCTTAAATGTAAGGGTTGCTAAAGCAACCTACTTCAGAGCGTCATTTGGACAAGGATTCCGCTTCCCCACTATTGCAGAGAGATACATAGAAACTACAGTAGGTGGAATTCCAATCACTTCGAACCCTTCTCTTAAACCCGAAAAAAGCTGGAATCTGGAAGCGGGAGTTAAGCAAGGTCTTAAAATCGGAAAATTCCTTGGCTATTTAGACTTTGCCGGTTTTGTGCAGCAATACGAGGATTATGTAGAGTTTATTGCCGCACAATGGCTTGACCCATTTGCAAATCCTTTTTTCGGGCTGGCATTTAAATCGGTTAATACCGGCAAGGCAAGGGTATCAGGGATTGAGGCTACTTTTCTCGGTCAGGGTAACTTCACAGATGACTTCGGGATAAATGTGCTGGCAGGTTATATGTTTGCACGCCCCATCACTTTAACTCCTGATTATGCTTTCGGAAAAAAATATAAAACTGACGGGAGTGGAGAAGAGTTGACATATCTTAATACGAGTACAGATACCACCGATAATATTCTTAAATACAGATACGAGAATTTGGTCAAGTTGGATCTTGAGTTTAATTATAAGAAAGCGTCAGCAGGAGTTAGCTTCAGGACTTACAGCTTCATGAAGAATGTTGATGCCTTCTTTTACGATACTGCTCCTTTAAAAGGATTGTACGCAAAACCATACAGGGATGAGAATAACGGAATGGAATATGTATTTGACTTCCGCATCTCCTACAAGGTAGCAACTCATTCGAAAATATCTTTTGTACTTAATAACGCATTAAACCGCGAATATTCCTTGCGTCCATTAGTGATGGATCCGCCAAGAAGCTATGTTATTCAATATAGCCTGACTTTGTAGAATTTACGGAACCAGCACATGCAGCGCAAGGGGTAATGCCCTTACCTCCCAATCTTCTTTGAAGCGTTCTAATTCTCCATCCACCTGGAGTACCCAGAATTTCTTTTCTTCATTCAGCACTTTGCAGGTTGCGGCAGTATGCAATTCGTAATGCGGAATCCAATGTTGTTTCTTAAAAAGAATACAGAGCGCATAGAGCGGAAACAACAGGCGCGAGAATTTATTCAAGATGGCAATATCTAAAATGCCGTCATCTAATTTTGCATTCGGTGCAATTCCAACTCCATATCCATATTGATTGGAGTTGCAAATGTTCAGCACGGTAACTTCTCTTTCTAATGTTTTCCCGTTGAATTCAAGCGTAAGTTTTATTGTCTGATTACTGGTAAATCCGCGCATCACCGCGACTGCATAAGAAAGAAATCCGCGCACTTTGTGATGCTCAAACCATTTCACCACTTTCACCGCAAAGCCGATTCCTACGTTGCTGAAAAAATATTTTCCGGGAGCATATTCGCCCACATCAATTTTAGCAGCATGAAATTTATTCAGCACATCCAATGCCTTCTTTGCATTAATCGGAATGCCGAGATGCCTCGCCAAACCGTTGCCAGAACCAAAGGGCATGATTCCAAGAATAACATCCGTGCCGACAAGACTGCCTGCAATTTCATTCATGGAGCCGTCACCGCCAACCGATACTACCACATGATAACCGCTTTCTGCCGCTTCTTTTGAAAGTTCAATGGCGTGCCCTGCGTATTCTGTATAGCTTATTGAATAGTCGTAAAGCGTTTTGTCGAGATGCTGTTCAATTAATTGAGGCAGTCGGCTTTTTTCCTCTTTCCGAATGCCTGATTTGGGATTGATGATAAAGAGAATTCTTTTACGGGACATGGCGCGAAGTTAAAAGAGCTTCGTCATTCTGAGCGAAGGTTCTACGAAACAAAGAATCTCCTGCCTGAAAATAAGAGATGCTTCGTTGCACTCAGCATGACGAGAAAGTATCAAATCGCGTTGAGGCTAAGGTCGAGACTTTTGTAGGAATGCGTGAGCGCCCCGACTGAAATATAATCTACACCGGTGGCTGCATATTCCCGCGCATTTTCCAGCGTGATGCCTCCCGATGCTTCCGTTTCATATTTTTTATCAATCAGCTTCACGGCTTTTTTCAACTCGGGGATTTTGAAATTATCAAGCATAATGCGCTGCACTCCGCCTGTCGCTAATACTTCCTCCACCTGTGCAATGGAAGCTGTTTCAATTTCAATACGCAAGTCAAGATTTTTTTTCTTCAAATAGTTTTTCACTGTTGTTATTGCCGGTTCGATTCCTCCACTGTACGCGATGTGATTGTCTTTAATCATAATCATATCCCACAAGCCGAAACGGTGGTTTTCACCGCCACCGATTTTCACTGCCATTTTTTCAAACTGCCTGAACATCGGTGTGGTCTTTCGCGTGTCCATCACTTTTGTATTGGTGCCTCTCAATGTCTGCACAAACTTATTCGTAAGCGTTGCAATGCCGCTCATGCGCTGCATGAAATTGAGCGCAAGCCGCTCGGCTTGCAGAATGGATTGCGCGCTTCCTTTCACCAGCATTACCAAATCAGACTTCTCAACTACATCTCCATCTTTGTAAAAGGAATCAACTGTAAGTTCTGTGTCAATGATTTCAAACACCTTTTTTGCTACTTCGATTCCCGCAACGATGCCGTTCTCTTTGGCAATGAGTTCAGCTTTACTGGTTTTGTTTTTGGGGATGCAGGCAAGCGAAGTGTGATCGCCTGATTGCACATCTTCCTCAATCGCCTGACGAATAAAACGCTCGATATCCAATGCCGGAAAGATTATTCGTTTTCGAAACGGACTTCTTGAATGAATACGCTTTCGCCCTTTTGCTTAAGGTAGATATAAGTGCGAAATGCGCCTTTGTCGGTAATCAGCGTGCCGATTCCATATTGTGAACCCTGGCTGGAACCATTGTGAATCATCTTAAAAGATGCAGGTTTGTTTTTGGTGAAAAAATCTTTCAGCACCATTTCCGCTTGCGCTTTGCTGTATGTTTCTTCCTTTTCACCGATGGTGATTTCCACCGTGCTGTCAAAATACTTCGCCAATTCCTTCGAGTTGCCTGTTTGAATCGCAAGACTTATCCGCTCAAGGTCGCCATTCAGCGGCTTCATGCCTATCGTAGTGAAAAGAACCAAACCCATCAAAACTGTTTTCATGTTGTAAGTCATTTTAGTCATCCCAAACTTAACCAAAATCATGCCATTGAGCCTCCTTAAACGAATCCCGAACGAATATATTTACTTTGCTTGCCTGAAAGATGCGGAAATATCAACACCGCTTTTCCCAATTTACCTGATGAGCCAACGAATAAAAGGTTTTTGCTGCTGTTTTCTCCTGTTCCTGATTGTGTCTTGCAAAGAGGAAACAATGCAAGGAGGAGTTAATCCGCAGTATTTTGATTTAAGCGGTTTCATTAAAAAGGAAGCGGAAAGATTAGCAAAAGCGAATGCGGAGATTTCAAAAACAGTTTTTCTTAACGGAAAGGAAGAGAAGAAAAAGATGGCTATCAGCGATTGGGGAAAAGAATTGAATTCCTTTGTTGAAGCCGATATCAATAAGAAGTCGTTCCTGGGGAAATATGCTGCCGACAGCATCGTGAGGGAAGGTCAACTGGGCATGATGAGGTATTCAGCTCAAAAAGAAAATCTCAGAACGAGAGAACTGAGTGTGATTTATGATAAGGATAGAAATCCTGTGAAAATCAACGCAGTGCTTTATACCGGAAATATCCTTTACACTTCACATCAACAACTCTCTTACGAACCAGAAAAAGGTTTTTGGATTTCAGGCAAACAAACAATCCGATTTTTGGAACCGGATACGTTTTCAATTTCAACTATTTTTCTGCCTTGACGAGACGCGCGTAGTTCGGATAGAAATACGCTATCGTTTCAATTCCTTTCAGGTAATTGAAAACTCCGAAATGCTCATTGGGCGAGTGAATGGCATCGGAATCAAGACCAAAGCCCATGAGGATAGATTTCAACCCTAGCACATCTTCAAACAGCGCGACAATCGGGATGCTGCCGCCTGTGCGTGTGGGTAAAGGTTTTATACCAAAACTCATTTGATATGCTTGCTCGGCAGCTTCATAGGCAACAGAATCCGTTTTCATCAGCACTGGATTCCCACCATGATGCGGAGTTACTTTTACCTTCACTGATGCAGGAGCAATAGATTTAAAATGTTTCTGAAACAGTTCCGTTATTTTTTCATGATTCTGATTCGGCACAAGGCGCATCGAAATTTTTGCAAAAGCCTTTGACGGAAGAACTGTCTTTGCACCTTCTCCTATGTAACCACCCCACATGCCGTTCACATCAAGCGTGGGACGAACGGTTGTATGCTCCATCGGTGTATAGCCCTTTTCTCCATGCACAGCAGCAATATCAAGATGCTGCCTGTATTCCACTTCATCAAAAGGAATCTGCGCCATGACTTTTCTTTCTTCGGGTGTTAATTCAATCACGTCATCATAGAAACCGGGAATTGTGATGTGATTGTTTTTGTCTTTCAGCGAAGCAATCATTTCTGCAAGAATATTCAACGGATTTCCAACTGCACCGCCATAAACGCCTGAGTGCAAATCGCGATTTGGTCCGGTTACTTCCACTTCGAGATAACTCAACCCGCGCAACCCGATGGTGATAGACGGAACATCATTCGCAATCATCGAAGTATCGGAAATCAAAATCACATCCGCTTGCAGACGCTCTTTATTTTTTTGCACGAAGTCGCCTAAGTTTTCAGAGCCAACTTCTTCTTCTCCCTCAATCATAAATTTCACATTGCAGGGAAGCGCGTTTTGCTGCATTAAAAGTTCAAAGGCTTTGATGTGCATGTACATTTGTCCTTTGTCATCACACGCGCCACGCGCATAAATTTTCCCGTCTTTCAACACCGGCTCAAAAGGTGGCGAGTGCCACAAATCAAGCGGGTCAGGCGGTTGCACATCATAGTGTCCGTAAACAAGCACGGTAGGAAGTGATGGGCTAATCATCTTCTCCCCATATACAACCGGATAACCGTTAGTGGAACATAATTCCACCTTCTCCGCGCCAGCCTTATTGAGTTGGTTCTGCACCCATTCACCTGCTCGAATCACATCGTTCGAGAAATTTTTATCCGCGCTCACGGATGGAATTCTCAATACTTCAATCAACTCATCGAGGAAGCGTTGCTTATTCTGTTCAATGTAGTTTGTTACTTCTTTCATTTAGTCAGTTATTGGCTGATAAAAATAGTTGAAAACAAAAAAAGGGTTACAGCAAAACCGTAACCCTTTTGGGATGTGACCCTGACGGGACTTGAACCCGTGGCCCTTTGATTAAAAGTCAAATGCTCTACCACTGAGCTACAGGGTCGTAAAAACGAGGTGCAAAGATAATCAACCGAACCGCTTAGACAAACGGGGGGAAATGATTGTGGAAAAAAAAATCAGGCAATCAGCAATGCTCGTTGAATGCCGCTTTCAGGTTTTCGGCAATCAATTCGGCAGGTCTGCCTTCAATGTGGTGTCTTTCTAAAAAATGCACCAGCTTGCCATCTTTAAACAACGCGATGGAAGGCGAAGAAGGCGGATAAGGAAGCATATATTCCCGCGCACGCTCGGTTGACTCACGGTCAACTCCGGCAAACACGGTAGTAAGTTTTTCAGGTTTTTTTGAAGATTGAGACAAGGCAAGTTTCAGTCCCGGACGCGCCATACGCGCAGCGCAACCGCACACAGAATTTACCACGACCAGCGCGGTTCCCTGCTTGTTGTTTAATACGGAATCAACTTCATCGGAAGTTAGTAATTGTTGGAAACCGACTTCTGTCAGTTCTCCTTTCATCGGGGCTACGAGTTCTGGTGGATACATAATTTAGTATTGATATTTTAGTAGTTAGTATTTAGACAAATGCAATTTCAAAGTTAGCATACACGCAGATAACACGCTCAAATGAAACCAAGTTCCAATTTGGCCGATTCTGACATCAATTCCTGATTCCAGGTAGGCTCCCACGTTAATTCCACCTTCACGTCTCCTATTCCAGGTATGCCTTTTATCTTTTGTTCGACTTCAGGGGGAAGTGTTTCCGCCACGGGGCAAGTGGGTGATGTTAACGTCATCAGCACCTTCACATTGTTTGCGGGGTCAACATTCACTTCATAGATTAAACCCAACTCGTAAATATCAACGGGAATTTCAGGGTCGTAGCAGGTTTTGAGTACGTCAATGACATCGGTTCTTATTTCTGCGAAGGTTTTTGCGGGTTGCGTGGTGTCGGACATATTCAAATTTTAGAATTAGCTGCGTATGCTTTTATGTACTTAATCATCGCTCCTAATCCGCTGGTGCGCTGCGAACTGAGGTGCGACTTCAAATCTATTTTGTCAATAAACTCCAGATTCGTTTTCAAAATATCTTCCGGCTTTTGGTTAGAAAGCACACGAATGAGCAATCCGATGATTCCTTTCGTAATTACGGTATTGCTGTCCGCTTCAAAAACCATTCTGCCATCTTTCGCAGATGAATGCAGCCACACTTTCGACTGGCAGCCTTTCACCAAATTTTCATCTGTTTTATTTTGCGCGTCCAAATCTGGCAACTGCTTACCGATATCAATCAAATATTCATACTTATCCATCGGGTTTTCAAACAGCGAAAACTCCTGCACGATTTGTTCCTGAATTTCATCAATCGTGTGATGTTGGGTAGCATTCATTCTAAAATCAAAATTAACACACTGCATGTATAATCTGTCTTTACAATCCCAAATGGGACACTAAAGTTCAAGCATCTTTTAAATTAAATCAGCACAGACTCAAATGCAAAACTTACCGCCAAATGTTTGGGAAGATTGTTCCTTCGTAAAGAAGAAAAATGCTTACGGCTTCGTTTGTTGTTGCAGGCTCTTGAAAAATTCCTCGGAATTCTTGTTGCCCGGATCAAGTTCGCCTACCTTTTTCCAAAAAGGTTTTGCAGTGGTGTTATCATCTTTCATCACGTAGTAGAAGCCAAGATACTGATAGGCTTCAACCAGTTCCTTTTTATATTTCACTTCATCGGTTGCCAGCTCAACGAATTTCTGATAGTGCGGAAAGGCAAGCCCTTCAGTAGTTTCAGGGTCGAGGTTGGAGTTGGCGCGTCCGCGCCACAAATAGCCGAGCGGTGCAGTTGGCTGCATCTCCGTTACCTTCATAAAAGCAGTGTCGACTTCGTGAAAAAAAGTGTCTGCAACTGCTTCCGCTATTTTCTTCTTCTCTTTGTCAGTTGCTTCTTTTGCCAGACCGGATAGATTGCCTGCTGCATAGTAATAAGCTTTTCCTAACAAGAAATAATCCTGCGAGGAGCCGCGCTTTAGCTTCAGCATTTTCTCAAGGACAGGAATTGCTTCAACATATTTCTTTTGCACGTAGAGCACCAAAGAAAGATCATTATAGAGGTCTGCGTTGGTTGAATCTACTTTGATGGCTTTGTTGAGGTAAACCACTGCGAGCAAATCATTATTTGTTTTCGCAAGCAGTTTGCCATAATAGGCATAGTCACTGGCAATTACTTTCGTGCTGTCGGCAGTTTCGAGAAATTTTTTCATGAACGCCAACCCTTCCTCGTATTTTTCTTTTTCATAGTAGGAATAGCCGATGAGGCGGCTCAAAATAATATTGGAACTGTCCTGCTTCAACACGGTATTGATTTCATTAATGGTACCCTCATAATCTTTACACAGGAATAAGAAACTGGCATATCGGGTTCTCTTTTGAATATCTTCGACTGTACTGTCGAGATACTTTTTATAGAGGCGACACGCTTCGGTGAAATTCTTTGTGAGGTAGTTAATTTCGGCAAGTTCGCGGAAAAGCGGTGCAAACTGGGGGTCAACTTCACTACCCTTTTGGAAGTTTTTCAACGCCTGCTCATAAGCCCCTGACTTCATATATACCTGCCCGATTTTCATGTAAGGAAAAGCAGAGGTCGGGTCGGCATCAATGGCGTATTCATATTTTGTAACTGCCTTTCCCGCATTGTTTGTTTGCAGGTAAGCATCGCCAAGCAGCAGTTGCGCTTCGCCATTCCTAAGATTAAACATCACCGCTTTTTCCAATTGTATAATGGCTTTGACTGCATCGTTGGCAGTGGAATTGAAATAGGCTTCGCCTACGAAAGTATATGCCTTGCTGTCTTTTGATTTACCATAACCAACAAGTTTGTTGAAATATTCTTCAGCTTTCGCAGTGTTCTTTTCATCAAGCGCGAGTTTGCCCATGCCTGCGAAGTTGTAGTTGATTTTATCTTCAGGTTTGATGCCTTTTTCAAAGTAATATTTCGCAGAATCTTTTTTACCGGTTTGGTAGTATATGTTTCCGAGCCTGTAATGCGCCTCCTGGTCGGCAGGCGTTTTAGCAATAAGCCCCAGCAAGATGTTTTTCGCCAGTACAGGCTTTTCACTCTGTGCGGCTTTTATCGCATCATTTATCGTTTGTGAAAAAACGCCTGATGAAATCGCTATTAACAATGCAACGATGGTAAATCTTCTGTTCATGATGTCGTTCGCTTTATAATTGGGGTGATAAAAATAAACAATGACCGCCTAACGTAAATCAAACAATAGACCAACTTTTCAATAATTGCCAAAACCCAAGATGCGCACAGGCATGGTGGCGGGCACCAAGCCTGCTTTGAGGATAATACGTTGCCCCGGGTCGCTTGCAACAAATGCGGTAAGTCCCGTTGCCAGCCCGCTACGCGCTTCACTGCTCACCATGTAAATATTTCTGGTGAGCGGGTAAGAACCTTGCGCAATGTAAGCCTGATAAGGTTGTTTTCCGCGCGTGTCTGATGAATCGCTGATAATGCGCAGCACATTCACTTTGTCCATAAAATCAATCGAAGTTGAATCATCGGAATCACTGATCCAGTTTACGCCAATCACACCCAGCGCATTTTTATGCTCGGCAACATACTTTACAACTTCTGCATTATTATTTGCAGCGAAACAATATGCGGGCAGTTCGGTGTTGAATTTTTCTTTGATAAAACGCGCTGTGCTTGAATTCGTGTTATCAAATATTACGCGGATTTCCAGGGGGTCATTCTGCGCATCGAGTAAATTCCAGTTGTCGGCTTTGCCCGTGAAGAGTAATTCTAATTGCTGCATCGTGAGCGCAGTATCCTTGTTTTCAGGATGCGTTACCAGCGCAATGGCATCCGTTGCAATTTTTAATGCTTTCGGGAAAAGTTTTTGCTCTTCAAAATATTTCATTTCGTCTGCATTCAGTTCGCGCGAAATGACAATGAGTTTTGTTGAATCTGCAAGCAGGTCTTTCACTGCCTGCCCTTCGGATACATAAGCAGCGTTAATTACTGCAAACCGATAGATACTGTGAAACACCGCGATTTCCGCATCAAAAAAAGGATAGAATGTTTCGTCCACACTGATTTTTATATGCCCGGAAGTAGGATTGTCGGTTGGCGCGTTTCCCTGCTTGCAGGAGGAAAGAAAGAGAATCGAAAACAAAAAAACAGCAGTAAGCAATTGCCTCACCCCCGCCCCCTCTCCAAGGGAGAGGGGAGCTTGAGCGTTTGTACGTTTACTCATCATTATCATTGAGGTTTTGAATTGCGCAACCTTGAGATGCGGAAAACTCCGTAAAGCACTAACAGCCCCCCAAATGCAAAATGAAACCACGAAGGCATGTTGGTTGAATATTGTCCTCCGAATGCGATGAAAAAGATTCCGGTGAGGGTATAAATCACCGCCATCATCATGCTGAAATAATAAAGCGGTTTGTGCATAGCTATTTTCTTGAAATCAAAAGTGGTGACGAGAGGGCGCGTCTGACTACAGAACTACTGCAAAATGAATTTAATCGGAACGATGTATTGCACCTTCACTTCCTTTCCATTTTGTTTGCCGGCTTTCCATGGGGGCATTTTCTTAACGTGTGCAATAGCGGCTTCATTCAAAATCTTATCGGAGCCTTTTGCCACTTCCACCGTGCTTACGTTACCTGACTTTTCGATCACGAAGCGGATATACACGGAGCCTTCAATGTCATTTTCTTTTGCAATTGCCGGATAAGGAATGCTGCCAAGATATTTCAACAACGCCATTTCACCACCGGGGAATTCGGGCATTTGTTCTACCACAGTAAATACCTGGTCAATTTGGTCGCCAATTACATCCTCACCCGATCCATCAAGCAAACTCAAGTCAACGCCTGATGTGTCGCCCTGCTCTGTTGTTGCGCCTGCATCTGCTTCTTCAAATTCATCTTGTGCCGGTGGTTCGTCTTCTTCCGTTACTTCTTCGTCTTTCACGATGGTGGGCGGTGTGAACTTGATGGTAGTCTTTAACGGTGGCGGTGGTTCCACAGGAGGAGGTGGCGGCTCGTTCGGGTCAATGGGAGGAGGAGCCAGCAATTCAACATCTATTGCAATTTTCACTTTCGCTGCTTCGTCATCTTCGCTGCTTAACGCTTTCAAAATCATAGGCAGCGTGAGCGCAAAGGCAAATAATGAAATGGAGACCAACACTGCTATTCCGGCATTGCGCACGGAACGCCTGCGCAGGTCATAAGCCCCGTATTCTTTATTCCTGCCCTCGAAAACAAGCCCGATCCAACTGTCGCTGAAAATTGATGTCATTCGCTTAATCCTTTTTAGAAGTTAGCATACTCTTATAGTGGAACGCTCGCAATCATTTCCAATTCCGGAGGCGTAATATCCACGATGGCATATTTACCTACGCTGGTGATTTGCATTTCATCCAAAATATCAATCAGGTTTTTGTATTTCGCCTTATCATCCGATTTTATCAGCACCATTAGCGCGTTTTTATCGGATTTTACTATTCCCGCTTCTTTCTTAAACTCCTCTACTGTTATCTGCCGGGCATTCAGTTTTGCCCGCAGCGCGTTAATCTTTTTGATTTGCGGCTCATTTCTTTCAAGCAATATTTTACGGATTCCTTTCGAAGAGAAGTTTGTTGTTTTCACTTCAGGTGGTTGTCCGTTTTCACCGATGCCGAAGTAATAATACATCTTGTCGTTTTCTGATAATATCAATGTCAACGCTGTTGACGCTTTCACCTTCGTTGAGTCGGTGATGTTATCTTTCTCCGGCATGTTGATTTCCATCGTCTTGGGCTTGCTCAATGTAGTGGTGAGCATAAAGAAGGTAATCAACAAAAAGCCCAAGTCCACCATTGGAGTGAAGTCAATCTTGGTGGACATTTTCTTTGAGCGGGATTTCCCGCCTTTCTTCCCACCGCCATCTGAAGCAATTTCGGCCATTGTCTTTTTTTGTTTTAGTAGAGATGCCTTTTATTTAAAACTCCACAAACACGCTTTCAAATAATGCTGCCCTTAATCCTGCGGAGCAGCTTCCAAACTTGTTATAAAATTGAACTTATTGATTTGCCTTTCCTGCAAAATATCAAACACACGCTTCACCACCGGGAAGCTTGCATCGCGGTCGCCCTTGATGGCAATTCTGAACTTGGGGTTTGACTGGCGCGCATATAACACCCATTCGCCCAACTCATTATTTAATGAATCAATCGGCACACCCGGCTGCTTCAAGGCGTTGCGCTCATCGCCTGAAAGTGAAAGCAACTGTTTCATATTGCTCACCGGCACTCCAAAGGTGGAAAGCAGGGAGAATTTTGCTCTTTCCTGCTCCGTGAATGTCAGGTTGTGGCGTTTTGCCATTTTATCCAACATGCTTGCCCGCGTGGGCTGCCCGTCAATTCCAAAAAACACTCTTCCATCGCCATCCACCAATATCTGGATGATGTCCGTTTCCGGCAATAACTTGTCTGAAATAGACGAAGGCGTGTCCACCTGCACCGGCTCATCCGGCTTAAACTTCGTGGTGAGCATGAAGAAGGTGAGCAGCAGGAACGCCACATCGGTCATGGCGGTCATGTCAATACTGGTACTCTTCCTTGGTATTTTAACTTTTGGCATCCCGGATTATTTCTGGGTGGTTGAGAATGTTTGCAAAATGCTGAAGCCCGCTTCATCAATACTATAAGTGAGCTTGTCAATTTTGCTGGTGAAAAAGTTATAAGAGATGATTGCAATTGCGGAACCGCTGATGCCAAGCGCTGTATTAATAAGCGCCTCAGAAATTCCATTTGCAAGCGCAACAGAATCAGGCGCGCCTGCCGTTGCAAGAGCGGCAAATGCCTTAATCATCCCGATTACTGTTCCCAACAATCCGACCAGCGTTGCCACAGATGCAATCGTAGCGATAATCGGCAGATTTTGTTCCAAAGCCGGCAGTTCAAGTTCCGTAGCTTCTTCAATATCTTTTTGAATGGCAAGCACTTTCTGGTCTTTTGACAGTTCCTTGTCGCCCTGCATCTCCTTATATTTTCTCAAGCCTGATTTCACTACGCTGCCAAGCGAACCTTTCTGCGCATCGCATTCGCTCACTGCCTGTTCTATGCTGTTGGAAAGCAACAATCCTCTGATTTTAAACAGGAAACTATCGGTATTTCCTTTTCCGCTTGCTTTTGAAATAGTGATGAAGCGCTCAATAGAGTACGTGATTACCATTAAGAATAACGACATCAAAATCGGCACGATAAATCCTCCTTTATAAACCATGCCGAGATAATTGCCCGGCAGCGGGTGATTATTCGGATCGTTTCCGATAAAATTTGAGGGACTGCCCAATACAAAGAGGTATATCACTACGCACACCGCGATAACAATGGGTATGGTAAGCGTTGCAAACAAGGATTTAAACAGGCTATTCTTTTGCAGCGATTGTTCCATGGGTAATTAAGTTTTAAGGTGGTTTTTAAAAGGTTTATTGAATGATTAAAAATTGCAACTCTTATTGTGAAACGAAGCGGGCAAGAACCTGCAAATGTTTCATTTTGTTTATGGGCAGTTCTAAAAATTGGTTTTTTATCGCCTCACCCCTTCCCTCTCCAAAAGGAGAGAGTGTCCGTGGTAGAATTTTTAGAACAGCCCTTGTTTGATTTGACAAATTTAGCATCAGCGTTTTTGATGGCGTTCGCAAATATAATGGTTTCTCGTTCCCGTCCAAATTGGATTTTGTTAAAGTTTCGACCAATAACGGGGGGCAGGGCGGCTTGTTATGCAAGATGAAGAGTGTGACATTTTTATGACAAAGCGGGGGGAAGTTTGCAGTTGATATGCAGATGAAAGCCGACAGTTGATGATTTGCTCATGTGCTGATGAAAGTCAACAGTTGACAGTCGGCAGACAACAGTCGTTTTAAATCAGCTTCAAACTAACGGCTAATAGCTAACTGCTTGCAGCTAACAGTTTAAAAATAAAACAGCCCCTCCGCATTGCTGCGAAAGGGCTGCTTCTTTTATGTAGCCTGCAACACCCGGTGTGGTTGCAGCTTTGCTGATTATGCTGAAAGACCAATTGCAGGAGCTGAGGGCAAACTCAAACCGGCTGCGCCATTTGCACGCACGCGAAACCAGTAATAAGTAAGCGCATTCAGGTTTTCAACCGTGCATTTGGTTTGCGTGGGCACTGCCACATTTGACCAAACGGTAGTGGGTGATTCAGGGTCGCCCGTAGTGGCTTCCACCACATAGTTGAACGCCCCATGCACGCGCTTCCACTCAATATGCACCGTGCCCTGCGCAACGCTGGCAGTGTGTACATCTTGCGGAGCCACCGGAATGCCGATGGGCGCACCACGCTCCACCACATCAAAGCCTGAAAGTTCAATTTCAAGCTTTACATCTGTGATCGTCATCATGTAAATCGCCAGAGTCTTCAGGGCTTGGTCAAGCTCCTCACGAATTTCTCGTTCTTGCGTGACCTTCACCTTGTCGCGGTTAATCGCAGCGACAATCGCATTATTAAAATTTTGAACCAAGGCGAGCAATGCCGGATATGCGATGGGCGGTGCCGGATACAGCGGACACACCGACATCATACTGTGTATCTGCGTGGCTTTGTCGGCAAATGTGCTGTCGCTATAGCCGCCAAAGCCATACTTAGGTCTTGTTATTATACTCATAGAACTACCGCCTCCATGCGGTTAATTGTGCCGTGGGCGCATGTTTTTTTTAACACCCCGTGCGGGTGATGAAATAATGAGGAATTAATAATTAGGAATTAGAAATTAGAAATGGAGAAAGCGATTTGTGGTCAATTCGCAATTCCTAATTCTTCATGCTCAATTCACAAAGAACATCCGTCCTTTTTTCTGCAACCGGGTTGGCAAAACAAGCGCGGTGGGTATTGATACAGCAGCTACAATAGTATGTTTTGTATTTTATGTATTAAATGCAATAAAAGGCATGTTTTTATTTGTAATTGATTATCAAGCAAATAAAATAGTCATACAGCAGATAAAAATGCACAATTCACATAATTTTCTTGGTGCATATCGCTCCATCCTGCACCCAGTATGACCGTACCTGGGTGCAGGTTGCGCTAACCTGAAAGAAGAATGACCGGATGTTCGTGTACATTGCTCCATCGTGCACCCATGATGCACGAGTATGCACGCAGAATGGAACAAAATACTTGCACCTTATTTTATTGACCATAAAATATTTTTTATTTTTGGTGTAATGGAAAATCCAGCGCCCACCATCATTCGCCTGCATCTTGCCGAACACGAAGGCAAAGAGCGCATGTTTGCCGAGTTTCCGCGCCATGCCGCTGTCATTGCCGCTATCAGGCAAATTCCCGGAACGCGATGGAGCAGCAGCAAAAAGATGTGACACCTGAACCCCACCAATCAGGTCTATACCTTATTAAAGGAGAAAGTGAAAGGGCTGGCAACGCTCGATGCGAGCGAGTTGAAAAAGCAAACGGCTGAAAAGAAGGCGCCCGCTATAAAATATGCGGGGTTGCACCTGTCAACTATTTATCAAATAGACGCGCTGGGAAAATGGATGGCACAAATGCGCTACAGCAAACAAACAATTCATTCCTATCTAAATCAATTAAAACAGTTTTTTACCTTCTGCCTGCCTGCCAACCACACAACCCTTATAGAGAAAGACGTAGAGCGGTTTAATTATGAAGTCATCCTTGCTCACGGATTATCGGTATCTTATCAAAAAGCGATGGTAGGCTCGGTGAAACTGTTTTACAGCAACTTCAGCGGGCATCGTATGGACGTTTCAAAACTGCAACGCCCCTTCAGCGAACATCGCCTGCCCGAAGTGCTGAGCAAAGACGAAGTGCAGCGCGTGCTCAATGCAACCGGCAACATTAAGCACAAAGCCATGCTCAGCTTGATTTATAGCTGCGGGCTAAGAATAGGCGAGTTAATTACCATGAAAATAACCGACCTCGACAAAAGCCGCAATCTGATAAAAATCGTGCAGGCAAAAGGCAAGAAAGACCGCTATGCGCCTTATTCAGATAAACTGAAAGCCTTGCTGCGCCAGTATTATGACAACTGGAAGCCGCAGCCAAAACTTTATCTCTTTGAAGGTCAATATGGCGAGCGCTACACAAACCGCAGCGCAGCCTTGGTGCTGAAAGGCGCATTGCAAAAATGCGGCATCAAAAAGCGGGCAACACTGCACACGCTGCGCCACAGCTTTGCCACGCATTTATTAGAAGCAGGAACAGACATCCGCTATATTCAAGAACTGCTGGGACACAACAATCCCAAAACCACGATGATATACACCCATGTGAGCAGCAAAAAAATCAGCGAAATAAAAAGCCCGCTTGACGATTTGGATGTGTGAAAAAGGAAAAGCAACCGGAGTTAACACGAAACTGGAAAACGGGCTGAGTTTCGTGTTAACTCCCGAAACGGGGTGGATATACGAAGTAAAATAATTTTTAACTTCGTGTGTAAACAAGTTATCGGTAAGCGTAGTGAACCAACAAACATACAATGACAACAACGACATAATATAATAAAATGGCAATTAGAAATTACATCAGTCAAAATGAACACGACAGTGTGATACAAGCTGCTTACAACAACTTGGACAAGTTGAACCATAGAGTTTACACTAATCCAAATCAGCAGAGAAATACTGGTATCAACGAACATTATCCAGACCTTATAATCACATCAGTAAACGACAATATTGTAAAATTTACAATTGAAGTTGAGACAAGTAATAGTGTAAACAATGCAGAAGTTAATCAATGGCGAACATACTCTCAATTAGGCGGAACTTTTTATCTTTTAGTCCCATATGCTTCAAAACCACTTGCTGAATTATTATGCAGACAAAACGGTATAAAAGCAAGATTTGGAACTTACCGTATCCAGAATGGTCGTTACATCATAAACTACGAATAAGCTATGATGGAACAAATACTTCAATTTATAGCTAAAAACTATCCTTATTTATTGGGAGGCATCGGTGGTGCCACACTGACAATATTTTTTAATAAGTGGACAAATCGAATACAAGAAATGAACTGTTGTTATGTTGACGATGATGTTATTACTAAAATTCCAGTCTTATCTGAATCAGGAGAGCAACACAACAACATTTATACAAAAGAGTTTAGACTTAAAAATACTACGGGCAAAGACATTCCATCCTTCCGAATAATATTTGAATTTGACGGAGATGCAAAAATTATTAAGCAAAGTAGTTTCTGTAAAACGGGAAAGGACGACATCAAACCCAAAAACAAAAAACTTAATGAAAGCAGTTTTATAATAAAAAACTTCAATCGTAATGACGAGTTCCGTTTTTACTTTGACATTGCCAATGTTACTAACGACCATTATAACATTACAGAGGCTGACTGTTTGGGTTTTAAAATTGTTGTTAAGGACGAAAGGAAACCAACAATAAAAAACAAATCAAAAGTGGTAACTAAAGACAGAATTAACAGATGACGAAAGAACGCCTAACCGATAACAGCACCTACAAGAAATTGGCGGTTCAGTGGTTGAATGAAGCTTTGTACTTCGTATCAAATTTTGTGGTGGCAGACAGTTTTATGCTTCGTAATCGCCAACTTCTTGTAGCTGCAAAACGTCAGGTTGTGAAAAAACGTCCATTTTTCAAATTTGCTTAAAAAAACACTTTGATAAATAGCAATAGCACCCCAAAAAACGATTTATAGCAATGCTGTTTTTTAGGCAGCTATCTTTTGTGGAATAAAAAAGATGCGTGTAATGCTGTTTAAATAAGTCACTTTTTGCAAAAGCCGAACAATCCCTTTGTAATTGGGTGTCCAGTTGTTGATTTTGGCAATCAAATCTTCGATACCCAAAATAGTGATGCAGCGCCTGATGTTGTAAACCGTCATTATTAATGCCATTTCTCCGTTTACTTTTTTCAATCCTTTGAGGTTGGTGTGGTTGTATCCCCACTTGCGTTTGATGGTTCCAAAGATGTGTTCGTTCCACTCTTGCCGCTTGCGATACAGCTCTGGGTTGGCTTTGTAGC